>Ga0116229_10000360_pt1 | contig 57828 bp, 43 predicted proteins | sample S1TSphgellanicum_3_FD_87313 | JGI IMG/M metagenome (GOLD analysis project Ga0116229, IMG submission 87313) | Host-associated microbial communities from peat moss isolated from Minnesota, USA - S1T2_Fc - Sphagnum magellanicum MG | ecosystem: Host-associated > Plants > Peat moss > Unclassified...
ACCAAAATAGTTGAAAGTTGGTCTTGTAGTTACAAATATTCTCAAATCTAGTCGCAAACGACTATAAGTCGCATGTAGTCGTAAATTGACTGGTTACATTTTGGCTGATTTCTACTAGTGTTGCTACCAATAATATGAATAGGCTTAAAAGCCTTTTTCATTTGAAATTGCATGATATTAAATGCATATTTTGTCTAATTCATTAGGTGACCCCTGCATTGGGCCAATTAACCTTTCACAAAAAAATTTAAAACATGTTTGTTGTTAGGGGGATAAGCATAAACAACCTCATATAGTTCAATAGTGGATCACAATTTGTAATGGTTAAGTGTCCATTTAGCTATAATTTCCTGTTAATTCAATCCCTCTCCCCAAAAACCTCCTTTAAATCTACATCTATAACAATGTTAATCATCTATTCACCCTTGCATGGATCAAGGCCCACATTACTCAAGTTTATATTTTTGTAAAAATCATCCATAGTCCATGTTGCTCATCCCAATGTCTAGTTGACCCTATGTAATTTTTTTCTTTGTTTCCTACTCACAGGTTTTGTGATAACATTTGGGTCCAAAGGTGCCAAGGGTTTTGTAGTAAGATTGGATGTGCTTGGAACAAAAACCATGTACAAAGGATAAAATCCTAAACCACTTCAAAATCAAGAGTGAAGTATGTAAAAAACAACCATACTTTAGATCAAGGGCTCAAAATTGATTGTTGACACTAATGTTGTCGGAATCACACAAATGGTGCTAAAATGTGACTATTTTTCAAAGAAAACCCTAGAAAGGAAAGACCAAATACATTAATTTGTTGAATTAGAATTTTTGATCTCACATTCCAATGTAAGAATTTTTACTTCACAAGCATGCAAGATCTATTGCCCTAGATGTTGATACACATGGGACCCGACAAACAAACCTCAAATATTTCAATCTTGCAAAGTTATAGGTTTGCAAGTAATTAAAAATGTTCATATGTTGCCATGCCCTGTAGAATCACATTATGGGGCAAAATGCTTTTACTATTGCTATTGCTCCACCCTAAACCAACCCACCCAAATCCTTCCAAGTTGTAAAAAATTCAACTTTCTCGACTTTTCAACTAGATGCTTTAAAATGATAGTTCATAGTTCTTGGAATGACATTCAATTTTCCCTAGAGAGATCCAAAAAAACACTAGTACAAGGTAAATTTTGACAACAAAGTTATGTGCATACTTCAATGGTGAAATAACACCCCAGTTCTGCAAAAATGTCAGAAAAGATAAAATTAATTACCACTCAAACTAAAACAATCTCTATATACCCAAAATGTTGTTCAATAATTGCAAATAAACTTGCAAGTTTCACACCTTGAGCTTGTAATGCACCGATCTTGTGCTACTTCACTTGAAAAATTGACACAAAAAAAGAACACAAGCCTTTCCAAGGCAATGACACCAAGATCTCACAAAGAATGCTCAAAACCTAGTGCTACACAAACTTGATGCCTCAAGCTTCATAGGTGCTACCTTGATGTTTTCACTACCTTTAAGCTTCTACATGAAATTTTGGCACCAAAAAATATTGATATTACAATTGAAAAGTAGAAAAAAACAACGAACAATTGAAAAACAAAAAGAAGGAAAAAGAAATCTTTACCTAGATACAGGTAATGGATAACTAAGTTTCACACTCTTGAGCATCACCTTTCATCAATGCTACCCACCAACAATTGCAACACCTCCATTCCTTAATCTTCTTGTTCTTTTTGTCTCATTGAATGCATTATCATTGCCCTTTTTTGACACCCTACCCCCACCCCACTTCCAACAAAATGATGGCCTAAGGCTCCCCCATTTTTCAATTCCCACCATAGGCCATATAGGCTTTCAAAAATTACTTTGACTATGTTTTTTTTCATTGAAAAGTATCCACCTTTGGCATATTTTACCATTTTTTTGCCCTAATCAATAGGAAGGGTATTTGTTGATTTGGAAACCTTACCAAAACATGAAAAAAAAAAAAGGATAAGGGTTCTTTCTCAATTGGCTACTAATCTAGAATATTTTCAACATGAACCACATGTTCAATGGTACTTTGTGAATGAAGATGAACTAGATGATGTGGAGATGGTGGTAGAAGTGCCAAAGGTGCATGCTCTTAATATTGAAGCATACCCAACAAATCCACTGGTATAGATTATGGAACAACCATTGGTTGGATCGGAACCTTTTGTGTAAGGCATGTTCCAACTTTGTAAAAGGGTAGCTAGAATGTTTTACAAGAAAATTTTAACTCCATTTTGAGATGGTATCACATAAAGTGGATATGAACAAATTAACCACATCTTCATATTTGGTTTCATCGTTCGCCCATACTGCAACTTTAAACACCCAAACGAAAGCATGGTAAAATAAACTAGAAAATTACCTTGTAGCATAAATGGAAAGTGGCCATCAAATAGGCCTTGGTATACTGAATTTTAAAATATTATTTACTTTAATTTTTAATTATATGAAACTCTTTGACTTTGCTACAACTATATTTTAAAACCACATGGGTGTAATCACAATCAAATGAGCCAAAAAACACATTAGGGAATTGCCAAAACTTTATAAAAACTATAATTTTGTTAGATATGTTTTTGTGGTGCCACTTTAATGCCATTTTAATCATGGAATGTAGTGCTAAATGATTAATTTGAATGTTGAATAATTCAAAACAAAAATTCATTAAAAAAATTGGGATTTGGTTTTAATAAAAGACCTTTGAACTTGAACAATAGTTGCATCAAAAGTAGTTAATTTTGTAAATTACTAAGCTAAAGACTCTCCTTATAAAAGAATTTTGATGAGAGAAAAATTGAAATGATGTTAAGTGATTATCCACATTCAAAAAGAACTCACAATTTAAAATTTGTGAAATTTTAAAATTTTAAAAATAAAAAATTTATTGAACATAATTTTAAAATTTCAAGAATCCTTTACCACATGTAAATGGGGTGTAATGTACATGACATCCAAAAAAAGTTGTAGATCATGAAACAATAAAATAAAGCATTAAATAATTAACATATTTTCATACAATTTGAAATTAAAATAATTTTTCAAAACAAAACACAGAATTTGGTAGAATTTGTACACTTTTTAAAAATTCTTAATTATTCATGAAAAGTTAGTACCAAGAATGTGATGTATTGAAAAAATTATATGTATTTTTAGTAAGATATTGCGAAGATTTCATCCCAAAAGTCCTTTCTATGAGAAGATGATCACAAAAAAAATTATAATCCTTGAGTCCTTCATCACTATTGTCTCATTTGATTGTGATCACACCCACTTGTTTAAAGTAGGTCTGTATATATTCATTAAAATTCAAATAGATGTCATAACCTGCAAAGTAGATTAAAATTCAAACACAAGTAAATTAAATATTGGATCTATTTTATTTATAAGTCAATAACATGTTAAATACACCAGTGGATTTTGAAATTTTTCAGAGTAGAATCAAAATATATTAAACATTTAATGTAGAAATAAGATTTTTAACACAATATTAACTTATTAGTTTCATTCCTACTTGTTATGTATTTTATTATACTAAAGTTTTTCGAATTTTGTATCCATCCAAACTCAATGGAAGCATGGAGGCTTCCATAATGAGATTTTTTTATAAAAAAAAGAACCTACTTTCTTATGTTTATGTTGAAAAACTACATATTTAGAATTTGAATTTGGGCAGATGTACTTTTTGGTTCACTTTACCATGCTTCGACCCACCCATACATATATGAACATCATGATTTGTATCATTGACAATAGGTAGTCGAAATGTGGGTGATGCCATTGAGTCGTAAAAGGTCCAAGTCATTGGTACTCCAAATTGATAATATGGGTACTAGTACTAGTACCTTGACAAGTTGTACGGATATTAATAATGGGAATCAATTTAGATGTCAACTTGTTTATTTGAGAAACAAGCCCAAAGAACAAGTTCGTACACAAGTGCCTATCAATGGTGATGTTGAGGATGACATTTTGGATGCATCCATGTACATCAGAAAATTGTTAGTAAGCCACATTGACAAACTTTTGAACACTTGTACATTGGTGGCCCACGTGGGAGCCATTATTATGTTGCCAAAAAATAAGACTAGTAAAAGAAATTAAAATCATTCAAAATGGATTTCCTTAAGTGATGAGTGCATTGGTTTTTGTTTATAGACAACAAACTGCATCTTTTCTTAGCACACTCATTACAAATAGACTACAAAATGAATTCAAAAAGTTGTTTGGAGAGGTTGGCATACATAGCAAAGGAATAGAAGCCAAGAGGAAATGCAATATAGATGAAAGAAGATGGAAAGAAACAAGTGAAAGGAATGGATTGTCATTCAATGTTACACCTTTGAAGTAACTATCTCTAGGAAGACATCCATCATCTCCATTTTTTATTTACGAAGGTGATTTGAAGAAAACCATAAAACAATGCAAGTTCACAACAACAAATCAACAAGAGCTTGAACACATGTTGAGGAAACTTCATAGACAACAATAACAAAGGCAATAGACTAAAACAATGCTTACAAACTCAATAAAAATGCATGTGGCTAAGGAGTAGGTGGAGGAAAAAATTACAACAGTGCCTATAGAATTCCAGCACTAGTTGTTGCACGATGCCAAAACCTCACAGTACTTGTTTTATGCAACATGTTACTCAATTAAATACAACAAGGTAACCTACACCTTCAAATTCACATATTATTAGAAAGAAGAAAAAAATGATGTCCAAACCCATATTTCCAAAGGAAGTGGACATGTGTAGTTAGTTTACACTAGCACCACAAAAGTATATGACGAAGCTTGAACACATATAGGCATGGGTAAGCATGAAAGGATGAGAATGTGCTTGAACAATTATTGCTAGTTTAGTAGGGTTTTTTTTGTCAAGTGGAAGATTCTACACCATGCCCTTCTTGTGTAATTTATGAATATTTGGAATATCACCACTAATGATTAGATTTTTGCAAGGGTGTAGAATAAAATGGTATGTATTAACAAACCTGCTATCACAAAAAAAATTCACACTATTAGAATTCATGTCATTTGCAACCAGTCATTATGCAACTATGTGCAACTAGGTGTCATTTGCAACTAAATTGGTTATGCTTACAATTACAAAATAAGTATTGAATAATTTTTGGCCATATGGTTGTGTGTGCAATTAACATGCAATTAATAGTGTACAAAATGCACACGTGTCATAAAAATCATGACATAACCTAATACATACCTACATTAATACACTTAATATATTTACTTAAGCTATGTATAATATATTTATAATACCTTTAGTACTAAAGTTAAACCCATGCTAACTAATGTCACCTAAGGCAAAACATTTTCTAAACCTAGAAACTAATTAAATTCACATTAATCAAAGTTAAACCTAAGCTAAACCTTGGCTAAACTGACCATGGTTTAATTAATGAGGAATTTAAAGAAACCACGGCTAAACTAGCTAAAAGACTAAATCAATTGTGACTAAATTAACAAATTACTAAAATACACATAGTTAAACTAACTAATTTAGCCTTCTAATTAGTTTAACCATGCATAATTGAATCATGATTAGTTTAACCATGCATACTTTAATCATGATTAGTTTAACCATGGTTATTTGAGCCAAATTAGTTTAGCAAAAATTAATCTAACCATCATTAATTTAACCTTCTAATTAATTTATCCATGGTTAATTGAACCAAAGTTATTTTAAACATGGTTTAGCCAAAATTAGTTTAGCCATAGTTAATATCATTAATTGTATTATTATTAATAATTATGTCAGTATACTTATGGCTAGTAGACCATTACCTAGCCTAAAAATATTATAACCTAAGTTAGCTTCTAGCTTAAAATTGATAATATTGTAATAGTATTCATTGTTAATCATTATAAGTAATTATAGCTATCAAAATAATATTTTATTTTAAACACAATTGTTAATAAATAATAATAATAGATATGAATAATGAATTTTATCAAGTATTATTTTATTCGTATCATTAGTTGTTAATAATATTATCATTACTTATAAAATAAATAATGTAGGTAGTTGGTAAATTAGGTTAATATTGCATAAGTGCAATATAATAGTTGCATGTACCATGCAACTAAGTTGGTTGTGTTTACAATTGAATTTTTTATCCCATACGTTTCTTTTTACATTCCAATTCTGTACACTATAGGGTACCCTTACTAAATACATTAATCTTGTTCACAAACCAAATACCAAAGGCCTTATGGGATGAGCTGATGCAAGAAATTTGACCCATTTACATAAATTAGGATTATTCTAAACCTATTTAGGCCTACCTACCTAGGCTCACCTTCCTACCTATGTAATAAATAAATAATCATTGGGCTTTAAAAATTGCCATATGTCATAGTGTAATTAATTTCAACATATAGACATGTTAAAATCTAATTCATGGTTTATTGGGTGTTTAAATATTTTTAATTTATAAATAATATTCAATATTGAAATATGGATCAAATTCCACATGTCACCATATGATTGGTTATTAAAGGTTCAAATGGTGATCATGGTAGTTGCACCTTAGTTGCATGTGCAACCCTTGTAAAATATACAAATGGATGAAGTATGAATCCATATTATATATATTATCCCATACATATTGTTGCATGCAATTGCATATTATGTGCAACTTATCTTATGCAACTAGGGGGTCTAATAGTTACATACAATAATTGGAAATGACATGATTTCTACTAGTGTCAAGATTTTTAAGACAAGTGACTGAAAATTAGCAATTTGCATAAAGGAATATGCCAAATAGACATTTGCAAATATTACAATGGGACCTTGAATGCATGTTGAAAAGCAATGTAATGGAGTGTTTACAAGATGATGCATCCATACAACATTTGATTTGTGACATTATTGTAGATTTTTTACCAACATGAGCGAGTTATTTCCACAACCAAAATGTTATTACATTCATAACTACAAATTCAAAAAATCTAGTTAACTAGGTTGACATCAAGTTGAACCACATGAAAAAGGGTTGCAATGTTGGACCGTAGCTTAGATAACATTGCTGAAGTGAACTAGTAAGGTGGTGGAGAATAAGGATATTTGCAACTCTGCTCCCTTGATTGAAGTATTCACATGCAAGATTAGTTTCCAAAGAAGAGACAACAGTATAGGTACCCCCATCATCATCCAACTTGGTGTAGGTGGGCATATAACAATTCGACAACACTTGCATAATATGTCGCAACCCTACTTTGAAGGAGTGTGAGGATGAAACTCACATTCCCGAAATGGGGACTTGGGAGTCCTTCGGGACTCCCGAAACTTCAGAGTTCAATTGCAGGGGTCAAAACACCTTGCATTGGGGTGTTCATTATATCATTGGAAAGATATCAAAGTGTAGATGTCGAAAATGGGTTCGCAGGGGCCATTTGGACATCTGCAGCACACGTTATGGCAAAAAAAAAGAGCCGGGAATCAAATTGGCAGTTTGACTCCCGACCACTAAAAGTCGGGAATTGACCCGACCCCGATGCATGCAGGTGGAGTGCGACATGATGTTGAAAAGATCTCAAGGAGAGCTACAAGTTTGCTTCAAACCTCATCCCAATCGGAGGTCTGGGCAAAGAGTTATGACCTTGCAAAGTCCCGGGAGTCCAAACCGACACAATTTCGGGAGTCCCGAGACAAAAAGCCAATTGGATGTGGGTGTTGCGGAGAGGCATAGAGAATACTATATGGGGGAAGATGGTGGCTTCCCCCGAGTCTAAGCCGTGGTGAGTCTTGTGAGTCCAGAGTTGCCCATGGCTTGTCCTAACACTAAAGTTGTTCCAAAATGTGAACTAACCAACTTGGTGGTTGGTTTGATGCAAGTTCGAGTAAGTAAGTAAAGCTTGTCACTCTTCCTAGTCCCATCTTGGAGCTTCAGCACGCCCCTCTACCCCTTCTAGTGCTAAGAGCTAGGAGTGTGCCCCGAGTTCTTCACAATTCTGCTGTTTGAGTAACTTAAGCCCATTTTGGGTCTAGCTAGGAACTTGGGAGCGTGTCATAATACCCATTGACCACTTTGAACAAATAGTCAATCGCCTAGGTAGGCAACCCTGGTGAAGCAAAATCATATGCATATTTAGCCCCAATTTGTTATGCAATCGATTAAATTTGGAAATGAAGGTCCCCCTCTTTAGCAACAAAAAAAAAAGTGGGTACAAAAAGAACCACAACCATCATTTGATTACAAAAGACACATGATAGTTGAAGTCAAACTCCAATTTCACCTATGGGTCAAAATCAAAGTGCATAAGAATTCAAGTAGCATCAATTTCCTACACCTACAATGGATGAGGACTTTGATTATTTCCAATAGTAGGAACCTATACATCAACAAAAGGCACAAGAACAACTTAAACCAATTGGGCGGTAGACCACACCTTACCCAAACCAATTCAATAAGTACACCAAGCTTAATCACAAATGGTGCACCCAAGTACTAAAGACAGACCAAGCTCTACTACAAGTACTTCCACAATAGACATGTTTACTTATTGCCCATTCGATATGTCTTTTAACATTAATTCACAAGATGTTCCACTCGATTTCCATATACCACTTATGATGTGCCAATGGAATGAAGTGTTAATCCAAATAAACAAATAGTAGGTATGTTCCAACAAGTGGTTGAATACAGCCAACATATGTTTATTATATTGTTTAAAATGTCAGGGTTACAACTGGTCAACCAATAGGTGGTAGAAAAAAAACTATAGGTTCAAAATTCTTTAGAACAAGCGAAAGCACAAATCCAAAAATTGTCACATGAGGTACAAGACAAGGATAAACTAGTTATTAGTATGCATCAAGACTTGTTATTACTCAAATAGAAGTAGACCAACAATGAAAAACATGTGCAAGAAGTTGAATGGGTCAAGAAAGATAAACTTGACTTGTAATAGGTGTATGAGAACATGAACAAGGAGTATTAGTAGGTGAAACAATAAAAGGATGACTTGGTTGTTCAATAAGAGGGTTGGCAACATAGTAGCAAGGTTGTGGACTAAAACATATGTAGCATACATGCACGTGTAAAAGACTTACAAATCATAGAAGCCAAAGAAGTCAACAAGTGTATGGCTCTTAAGTGGCAAAGGAGTGATATGAATATGAGTCCCAACAAAAGGTATAGGACCTACAAATGGAGATCACCACATTGATAGGTATTATTACCAAGTTGAAGATTCACGAACCATAGTTTGCACACTATAGGTTATAAAATATGAAAACTTAAAAGTAAAAAATGCATTATTTAACTTACGATGTGAAACATTGGGTATTCAAGCAGGTGAATTAACAAAATGGTGGGAGGAGGTACAAGATATTTTTAAGGAGGATCTATAACAAGTGTTATGATAAGTATGAATAATGAATAGCTCTACCAACATTAGTTTAAAACATACAAAACTACCTTTCCTAACTTTTAATACATTCCATTAATATTGAACCCACAGTCACTATCAGGTAGTCCTTACTTTTTAGGCAAATCTTCATGGTATTAAATCAAATTCACCTCTAGGTAATTGCAACTTAAGTGTCCATAAAATCATTAACAAGGTCAGTTTTTTTTACACCCCTTCAAGTTCAAATGCTTAGATGATAAATTTGTGCATACATATTAAAAAATATATTCAATTTCAATACATTGAATAACTATAGGTATTCAAGGATATATATATAAATGATGAAATAAAGTCTTTGGGGGGACCTTTTTGTCTATAAAACTAGAAGTGAAACTATCTTGCAAAATTATGCATATGGATTTATTAAATAATTTTTTTCTCAATGATCAACATTAATATTTTTTTCAAAATTTAATGACATGTTGATGAACCATAAATGGAAGTTTCCATGCCATTTTATGAGATAAAATGTACATTAATGGACTTTTGAAAGCCACAAAATGCACCAATTTTGTAAAGTTCATTTTGATATTAAAATGAAACTTGTTATTTTTTTAAAAATATGAACAATGATTATATATACATAAGCAAAATAGTGCCCTAGGTCAATTTTTAAATATTTAGATGTGGTTTAAGCATGGACAACAGTGTCACATTTGTCACAATCAAAATGCACTAAGAAAATGTACTTTTATGGAATCCTTAAATGTTATTTTTGGTCCATTTTAGCTTGTAATTACCCTTGAACTAAACAAGTAGTTACAACATACACTAGTACCTATTACTATACCGACCTCAAAGGTGATGGTGTTTTTCCTAAAATAGAACCGGTTCAACAATAAGAAGATTTGGAGGGTTAGTTCAGATGTCATCTCAATCAACAAAGTTCACTATTCATTACAGACCTTGTAAGAACTAGAATTGTCTATACAGAATATCAAATAGAAATAAGCCACAAAACTTATATTGTTTCCATTTCAACTACCACTGATCCTTGTTGCATCAAAGTAAGAAATACACATTCCTAATTCCCAAACAATACCTAAAATGGCAATAGATGAAGGACAAGAGGTCAAAATCGAAGTTTCATAGGATGTTGCATAACTTCCTAAACAAAAGTAGATGTTTAGACTTCTAATAATTACTTTTCTTTCATGTAGTAAGGATTTCAAGGACCAAATCCAAAGTATAAGGGGGGTAATTTTACAAGACATCTAGGTAGAATAAGAACTACACAAGTAGACAAAATAAGAACTAGACAAATAAGCAAAGTAAGAATTGGACAAGTGGGCAAAAACAAAATTGGGCAAGTAGGCAAAATAACATTAGATAGGTAGGTAGAATAAGATTGGAGAGGTGGACAATTTTTAAACTAGTTTAGAATTGGACATGAAGTAGATTCTTGAATTCTTGTTATTGAAATAAGGTTTTGGAAGGAAATGGGGGAGCATTTCCTCTCCTCCATGTTTGTTGTGTGTCATTTTTCTTTGCAAGTTGGATGTTTTTTAAAACATTAATTTGTGTGTGGCAGAGCATGTAAAGGTTAAATAGAAGAAAATTAAAAGGAATTAAGGATTTGCATAACAAAGTTTGGTTAGTACTTGCAAATAAAGGACTTGGACTAAGAAAACTAGTAAAAGAATTGTTAATAGATCTAAAATCCAATAGTTTAAACATTATTATGATACTTGCTTTGAGTGAATTTTCATAGAAATAAACGTTAATACTTACCACTAATACTAAGTATCTAGTAGTTGGTAAACAATTAAATATGAATAGGTATTTAATTACTAGTTAGTTAATTAAGTACCTAGTAATTAATTAGGTACAAATAGTTAATTAGTTACTAGTTAATAAATTAAATATCTAATGATAAAATTAGGTACCTACCTACTAGGTGTACTATTAGGTACCTAATATGTAATACCTACTTGGGTAAAAACACAGTCAAAGGAAACATCCAAATGAATGGACACTCCTTAAAACTACATTTTTTTATGTTTGAAAAATCACAAGGGAAGCATAATAATTTGGATTGTCATAAAAAAAATTTGGAATATTTTCCATTAATTGCAAAGTTTACATGCTCAAATCACTACTAGAAATTTTGTCTTTTGCAACTTGTCTTATGCAATTAAAAAATGTTGCATGCCACTGCACATGTTGCATGCAACTCCAAAATAGTTACATGTGAAACTTTTTAGTTGCATAAAACAAGTTGCAAAAGACAAAATTTCTAGTAGTGAATTTTGACACAAATCAAAAATGTTTTTGCATGTTCAAAGCATTCAAACCTCAAGAATGGATAAGTTTAAGTTTTGATTTAAGACCTTTGAAAATGAACACCTATTGCATCCAAAGAAATTTGCAAAGGATTGTCAAAAGGTTTCATATAATAATAAAAATTTGATGGGGAAAAATTTAAGAAAATAAAGACCTTTAGGCACATTCAAAAAGCACTCATACCCCAAAATATGTGGAATTCCAAAACTTTAAAAACTCAAAAACAAATTCCATAATTGATCTAAAATTTTAAAACTTCAAAAGCCTTTTACCACATATAAATGGGGTATAATGTACATGATGTGTTAAGAAAATTTGTAATTCATTATACAAGAAAACATAAAAAAAATTTAAATAAATTTTTGGTTATGATTTGAAATTGTTATGATTTTTAAAGACAAAACAATAAATTTACAAAGAATCAACAAACTTTCAAAAAATCAAATTTATTCAAAAATTATAAAGAAACAAACATGTGTACTTGGACAACTATAAAAATTTATTACAAAAATTTGCAAAAAAAATTGTTCAAAAGTTCATTTGTATCAAAAAGTTATTTTTGGGCAAAAAGAGACATGTAATCCTTTTTTAAATAACCTTGTTAGCTCATTTGATTTCGTTTGCACCTAAGTGGTTGTAAATAATAGGATTTCTTTTAGTGATTTTATTAAACTAGAAACTTTCAAAGATTTTTTTAAAAAAAATACCTCTTTAGCCCTTATTTAATCAATTTTCTTTTGGATTTTTGCATTTTCAAATTGTATTATTATTTTTTCATCTTGTTTAAATAATTTGATAAATAAATAGGCTTTCAATGTTTAGGTTTTTTCTTTTTTTTTGAAAGATGAATATCCATGTCATTTAAAATATGCTTCTAATGGTATAAATGGGTTAATATCATCTAGCTTGTGTTATATATTAATGATGTGGGTGAAAATATAACTAGGCAAACAATTTGGATTGTCACAATTGTAATTTTCCTATATTACAAATGAACTTAAAATGTAAAAATTTATAAATAAGTATTCAATTTCCTCAATTAAATATTTCTAATTTTTAAAAAACTTAAATGTTTGTGATTTTCTTCATCTTTTCCATTTCACATTGAAATTTCCAAGCTTTCGTATGAATGTTTTCACCAATCACATCTTTAAGGATATATATAGGGTGACTTATCAATATTTGTGACCAAAAACATAAGGGATAATTATAAATTTTATATTCTGATAGTTATTAAGAATTGTAGCTAATGTAAGATGTGGAGTTTTCATAATATCAAAAGTGAACCACATAATCATGCTTTTACCCATGTGATGTGTAAAAACTTAATCAAGAAATCAAAACACATATTTCATGTTTTGATTCACTAAAATTCTTTCAATCATTCCTTTTCACATAATGCACACATAATGAAGTGAACATCAATTGTTATGTAACACCTTAAGTGAATGCAAACCTCAATTTTTAAAAAACATATATATGTGCATGCCCAAACATAAAAAAAACTCACAACAAAAAATGTTCCACCAAATATCACAATGTATGTAATAAAAACACAATTATACGTAATTATAATTTTTTAATTCTATGTTCAACCTTCATTCTTGTTTTGTGTTCAAAACACATTCTCATTGAATCATTACCAAATTCATAACACACTTTCACATTTGCTCTTTCTTGCCCTTTGTGCATATAATCCCACATAATATTCATGTAATTGCAAAAAAATTCACAAATTTATACAATTTATGATCTATTAAACAAAAAAAGAAGTAAAGAAAAGATTGAATACCATGCATAATATTGAAATGACTTCATCATGGTAGTTTTCACATGCTAAATGCAAAAGACAATTTTTCATTCTCATATTTTGTATTGACATTTGTTCCTTTATTAACAATTTTTTGTACAATGTTAACATATCCACATGAAGCCTAATTAGATAACACATGATCATATGTCAAACACATGACATGTTGAAATAACCTTGATATAAATGAATTTCAATCAAAGGGTAATAATGACAAAATGCAATTTGTAACATTTAATAAACCTTGTTTATTTGCACCAAGACTAAAAGCATAAAAAACTAAGGAAAAGACAAATATCCTTGTGGAATAAGAAAATTGTTAAATGTCCTTGAAGTGAAAAACAATAATTCATTCCTATGTGAAATTGAGGCATGAACAAGATTACAATGCAACTTGAATTGAATTTAGGTTTAATAGAATTGAATTCAAATTCTTAAACTGAATTCAAACACATCAAATGGAATTTCAATTGAATTTCAATTCAACTAAATTCAATTCCAATTTAATTGAATTCAATTGAAACACACATGGGATGCAAATTAATGGAAAAGTTATTCAAAATCTTTTTGTGAATATGGTGTTGAAAAAACTCTAAAAAGACACAAATTCAAAGAGGCACCTTTCCATGTTTCTTCACTTGGGAATGGGCTAAAAAAATTCCAATTTGAAAGTTTCCATCTACAACAACTTACAAACCTAAAGTTGTGCTACCTAAACCAACTCCAATGAATCATCTTCATTAGAATTATACTTATATACTTTAATAAAGTTGTTTGTAGTGATGGGCCAATGGCTATGGATATGAGGTGGGGCCATGTATAATAGTGATGGTTGCTTTCTTTGAGATCTCAAAATCCAATGAGTACTCCTCAATCCCTTCATCAAAATATGAATAATTTGGGTCTACTAAATGTGTGTATTTGTGCATGTAAGATATAGTAAGCATCAAATGCTATGGGAGGGTTCATGAGCTTAGGTTGCATGCATGTGCATAATGCCACCAAAGGAAGGAAATATATTGGTGGTGGAGTCCTACAATGTACATTAGGATGGCCACTATGTTGTCGAGTAGCATCAGAGGAACAACCATACAAGATAATTTGAGGGGACCCATCACAAATAATGAGTCAAGTCTAAATAAAGGTGTAAAAAAATACAGGAGGGCCATGCCATGATATTTACAGTATTTTTATTTAAGTTATACTTATAACTACATATTATATTACATTGTTTGTAATATGTAACAATCCACATTACTTTATAAAACACAAAATTGCAACTAAACTAAGATTGGACTCAAAAAACTGAAATGAAATGCCTAAAAAATCATGTAAAATAAATCTTTGAAATAAATGAAGTATCAAATCATTTCCCTCCGTTTTACATACTTCTAGAGCTTAAAGTTCAAGACCTTGAAACTAGTTCTAAGTTACTAAGTATTTTTTATAGATTTTTTTCAAACCACCTGTTTCTAACCATAAAATAGAAGAAACTTTTTGTGTTAGGGTGTTGCCAACCCAAGTTAATGCACAGTCCTTGCATAAAGGCATGACCCAACAACAAAAGCAACCTAAGAAACTAGTTCTAAGTTACTAAGTATTTTTTATAGATATTTTTCAAACCACCTGTTTCTAACCATAAAATAGAAGAAACATTTTGTGTCAGGGTGTTGCCAACCCAAGTTAATGCACAGTCCTTGCATAAAGGCATGACCCAACAACAAAAGCAACCTATTTCTTCTCATGCCGCTTCGTGGCACACAAATTCAAGCTAAGTGTAGGAGGCCATCAACCCTTGTCCACACGCATGCGCTGGTAATTATTTGGATGCTGATTCTTTTCTATGGCTAGGAGGTAGATCTAGACTTGTTGGGCTTTTAACTGAGAACCCCCTTCCTAAACCATAGGTGCTACCTCTTTCAAAAGTCTGTTGTATATCTTTGGGGCAACAAATTCTTGAGCCATTATATGTAGGTATACATGCAGTCTTTTCCACATAGATCTGTTCCTTTCTTTGAGAGATTCTTTGTTTGAGTAAGTCATGGGGCACTTACATATTAGGAAACTCCAATGCCTCAGGATGCTAGACAAAGTCTTGGAAAACAAATGTTAGAAAAGTTTTGCAACCTGAGAAAAATTTCTCGAAGCAAAGATGAAAAGGGTTAACTGAGTTGCCATGTGTATGTGATGATTATGTGTCTGTATCACCTATTTGGATTATGAATTTTGGAGGGGTGTTTCAATCTTGCAATCCAACACCTTAGCAAAAACTTCCAAGCACAAAAAGGAAATTTTTATTTCTAGATTCCAGACTTTATGACTAATACTTTTTCCCTTTGTTTTTGAACTCTTCAAACCAGCCCAATCAACCCTTGATTAATGCAAAAGGGTTGATTTTGCATACCAAAGAAAATAGGGGGGGGGATTTGCCCAACGTCATGTTATTTTATCTCCTATCAATGCATCTGACCCTAATGTCCTAATTAAATACTAGTGTGGGCTATGTGTTAGAAGGAACAAATTGGACCAATTATTTTCCTTAGCTGAATTCAATTCGTTGTTACTTGAGACCTTGCAATTGGCAACCCATTTTGTATTCTAGAAACGTGTAAAGAAGATGGCAAAGTTAGTGTTTAAAGCTATATCAGGCCCTATATGGTGACACACAAATTGTTCCAACGGATCAAGGCCCAGATGTACTAGAGAGAGACCCAACGATATGGGATCAAACTCACAACCCCTATGAATATTATCACCTTTCCTTATTTGTTAGTCTCCTGGAATCTAACATGTGGAAATTTCAAAGGCTAAATAACCATTTCAGCTTCCAAAAGGCACAACATTTGGAGTTACAACTCATGAGCACAGGTCAGGACAATGTTTTCTTTTCTTTCTTCAGGAGCCAAAATGATTGGCCCATCAGCAAGTTTTTTTGGAACATGGGGCATCCCAATAATATCACCTCTTTGGACCCCAAGTTGCATACACAACCAACCTGTGAAGAAACAAGCCTGGCCTTTTCATCTGGGCCCCTGAAGTTGGTCAGGTCATGAACTTCTTTGGGAATTAAAGACATCAAGGAAAATAATACGCAAATTTTCATAAACTCCCCCCAACAACTGCCCCACCTTGTTCCAAGGCCATGGAGCGAACACTCCTGATTTAAAGTCCCAGGTATGGATGTAAAACATAAAGGATGATGCAGGATGCCATGGGCATGTCCTTGGACGGGCCCAAAGTTCAACTCCCATGTATATAAACTGAAAAGGTCAAATCTAGGGGAGCACATTTGTTGTTCCTGCTGCACTGCCGGATGTGCTGAGAAAACTTTTTAAAAAAAATTCAAGACCAAAAAAGTTTTCAGGCAGTAATTTCTTTTGTAAATAAATAAAGAAGTTTCTTGGTGTGATTTTGGGCAGAGACAGAATCAAAATTTGTTTACACCACTTGTACGAGTTTTGACTGAAAGGAATAGAAAAACAATACCCAAACCAGAAAGTTATAAGATCAATAGATAGCTCTGTTGGCTCTGCTTGTTAGGGACAGACAACGGACGATGCAGTTTTCATTTGGTCCCACATCATGGAGGGTTGTTCAAGGGGTATTATTGTGAACCGCAAGTTTGTTTTTTAAAACCTTCATAGAACATTTCTTATTTAACTGTTGCTGGTTTGAACTTGGCATCAAGGGCAGATCCATTATGCAATGCAATGTGAGCCACTGGTTTTACATCATGAGGAAAAAGAGCCCAAAGGCTTGTTGGCTCTCCTTGTTAGAGTGAGACTATGGATGATGCAGTTTTCATTTGGTCCCACATTCTGGAGGATTGTTCAACAGGTGTTAGTGGGAACTGTGAGTTTGTTTTTTAAAACCTTCATGGAACAATTCCTATTTAACTGTAGCTGGTTTGAACTTGCCATAAAGGGCCACGGCATCATGCAATGCAATGTGAGCCACTTGTTCTACATCACTTAGAAAAGAAGCTCACATACCAATGACCAGTCTAGATCACCATTTCTTCTTCCTTTTGAGAGAAGCAATCTAAAGGACTTATTGCTAGGTGTGAGCGGCCAACTAGATTAAGGTGTACACTTTGATGGATGAGTGGGAAGAATTTGGCTGGTTTGTGTTGTTTGAATTAAATGAAATTTGACTGGTTTGGGTTGGTCGAATAAGATGATATGCTGTACCTGCAATTCATCCTTAGTGTTAATTAATTCTCAGAAGGGAAAATTCAGAAAAAAAACTCTGACCCCACATTATCAAATATTCGAAGAATTGAAACCCTGCAACTATACAGTACAAGTCTATAGTACAAATAACAGTTCAAAACATTGGGGTACCAAAACAAATTCAGAAATCATAAAGAAACCTAACATACTTTACAGTTGAGAGTCCAAATTTTGAAATATTCAGATTGGCCCAGGGGTGATGAGTCAGTGGTATAGCCTTGTCTGAAACCCTGCGACCTCAAAAAAGATTCTGGGTTCAAACCCAGTAGTGTGTTGGTGAAATCCCTGCTTGGCCCTCTGCCACACCGCTTGACTCACGGTGCCAACAGACTGCAGCATGCTTTCTCTGCACAGTTGGTTGCAACTCTCTATCTGACTAATTGTCAAATTTCTGCCAGCATTTAACCCAAAGTTTCTACACATAACCCTAAGTCTTTAGCAATCTGCTAATAACACCTATCAGTATGGAAATTTACTAAACAAATTTGAAGGAAGTCATCCCTACAACAAAAGAGGCAACGAAACACCCAAGTGTGAAGTTCTACAGGATCAGAACATTAGGGCAATGACAGAAAGAGACATAATAGAGTTATCCATAAGGTAGCCCTGTCTTCACTGTGTCTTTGGGCCTCCTTTCACCCCCATCCCCTCTTTCAGTGGTATCCGTAGACATTTTATTAAATCTCAGTATAAAATGCTGCAACTTAGCATGAAATGCTGCAACTTAGCATGAAATGCTGAAACCATGCACAAGGTTCAAGACTAATTATAGTAGTTGTAAAGTTAGGATGAGTAAAAATATATGTAGCAGCAATGGAGGCGCTCAGGAAAAAAGAAAGACAGGATGAAACTCAATTTACCACCAAAATTGATGGTTTTTTGTGTTTCATCCCTTGTTGAATGCTAATATACTTTTTGCAGGTTTTTTTTAATCTCATCCTGTGTATAACCAAACTCAGGGTTCTAGTGCTGTGCTTTTCTTACTTTACAGCTAACTCTATTTGACAGTTTCTGTTTTAGTCTGGATATGGCAAGCAGGTGGTTGGTCAATGCTCTGCAGTTCAAACCAGCAACAGCTCAAAATGTTCTAGGATCCAAAAAATTGAACTCACATTTTATAGTAACACCTGATGAACATTCCTCAAAATGTGGGACTAGATGAAAACTACATGGTCACATAGTCTCTCCTCACAGGGAGAGCCAACAAGTAATTGAATTTGGAATTCTTTATTCAGCAGATGTTCACCTGCACATCACTGCAGATTGGTCACAAATTTTCAAATGGAACTTTAGTGCAATAAGTTTGAAGTATGTCATGCAACAGACCAACCTTGACTCTCTTCAGCATATGGATACTTAATGACACTGATCTTATACGTGGTTCAATCGACACTACTAATACAGAACCTACAGCCGCAGTTGAGTACATGTACATTAGTCCAGTCCGTGGTTTTTGAAGAAAACCTTTTGCTTTTAGTTTAAGGACGTTTAAGAGAACCTCTGGCCATGGTCAATTTTCAAATATAATGGGGTTTCTGGTGCAGTTCTAAAGAATTTTCTTCAAATCTTCATCCTTTGGTTCCCTTCTTTTTCTAAGGAATTCCAAACCCTGTCTAGTTTGGAAAAAGGTGCTGTATCATCTACAGTACACAGAGCCCAAGATTGAAAATTACATTTTACCAACACTGTCTAACTAACTGGCCTAAGAGGCCTAAATGACCTTGCAGAACAATCTATATGCTACATCACCAACCTGGAAACCAAAACCTCTGTAAGGACTTCAACAATATTCCAGTAGAAGGCTGGTTGAACAACCCAGTTAGGAATCTAGTCCCAACAAGAGCATCAAGGATGGCCCGATCTAATTCCCAGTTCAAGCAAAAGGTCGGATATGAGGTCTAGTTATGTGGAACTTGGTCAAAACTGGCCCAAAACTGACCCCACTGATTGAAAAAAAAAGCCCACATTAGATTATGTGCCTAAAGAATTAGTGTGTTTACACAGATTCTGAATATTCATAAATAGAGTGGCCTTTTGTGCTATAGACCAGGCCAGTTTTGGCGCATTTTTGCTAGGTAAGCCATGACCGAGTGAGCCCAGGAGGGCAAGCTCAGTGACTGTGAGCTTGGCAGAATCCACCATAGATGGCCTGTTCCCCTGCCATTAAAGGCCAGGGAACGCCCCCAGAAACCCAGGGGAACTACTTGGGGAACATAGCAGTATCCTCCCGCCACACAACCAGCAAGGGGGGTCAATTTCTGCACAATTAAAGAGTCAAAACAAAATACTATTAAGACACCCTTGCCTTTAACCTACTAGACACGATACTCCCTCTAGGACACATTCTGCAGAGATCTGAAGAGGAACAAGGTGCAGAATGCACCCTAGGGTTATTCTTTCCTTGGCATAAAGAATTTTTGAGGGCAGATTATGCTATAAATAGTGCTTTGGTTTCCTCAAAGGCAGCACTTTTTTCAAAATCAACACTTTTTGCAAGAAGGCCGACTTCTGTAATCTAAGATGCCTGAAAAGTGTGCAGAATCTGCCCTCAAAATCATTTTATGGATAATCAGAGCCAATACCCGCACCACTAAACCGTGTAGGGCAATGAATCTCCATTTTGAACTAATTTTGAATTGCATGCAGATAATTAGTGTGGACCACACTGACATTGAACACAAAGTAAACCCCAACCCACACCAAATATTGTGATCAGTTTAGCCTTGACTCTGGTTTTGTTCTGTGAATGGCAATAATTTTTTGAACTACCAATCATGCCTGAATGAAGCTCTTTAAGAGATTCACCTACTTACGGTCGGATGCAAACTGCTCACCTGGTTACTTGAAGCAAACACCACCTGCAGATTGAAGACTCCTTTTCATCATGCATTCCTCTATCTTCTTGGCTCCATAATCTGAAAGAACAAGCTTCACATGTCCTGCAGGATTGCAAGTACAGCTCTTCACCTGCAGATATCTGGTTATATCCAAAAAGAGCTAAACTCACCATCCAATACATCTCCCATGAAAAGTTGCACATTATAGAGCATTTTGAGACACTGGAAGGACAAGGTACACAGCTCAGGAAAATTCTAAATGTTCTAAACCAAAACTTGACCCCAGATTTGCATTTCAGATAATGAAGGAAAGGTTGAGAAGTGTGCACACATCAGGGATTGTTTAGGTCCCAATGAAACAAAAATGCAAAACTCTAGTTACAGAATAGGTTCTTACATTCTGTTAGGATGAGATCACCACTAGCTGCTGACATGAGAGAAAGTCATCACCAGGATGAGATGAAAACTACTTCATTGGTCATTGAGGAATGGCCAATTGGATAACAACAGATCCTTGACATTTCTTTACCTCTGGGCAATGCCATTTCACTGTTGGTGAACCATTCCTGCCTGTTTAAAATAGCTTCGATTGCAATTACTATTGACAAAAATGGACAGCATTATAGGTGTGCTCAATTTGCACAACATAGAGACTGCATCTACACATCAATATGCTTTCCTCCCTCAACTGGGTAGTCTGGATTGTACTTTCTTTTGAAGCCTTGCAGACCGCCTCAGGCCTTTTGATCCTGCAGGGAAACATTGGCACATGAACATGCATAGATTTATATACCCTGCTAGATCATCAAGGCTGCATTTGGTTGCTGTTTTGCACATAGCAAAAAAATTAACAAACTTTTGCAAGAACATACACTGTGCTAATCATGTTTTCTCTAGACAAACAAACCATTGAGAGAAAGATCCTGGTACTGCACAAATATAAGGAGACACTCAAAAGTCAGGAAGTGTTTGGATACTGGAGTGGAGGAGCTCCATAACCCATGGAAAATCTGTAACGGGCCTGAAGAGAAAGTGTTTACAACTTAAAAGATAATGAGAGGATACTGAATTCAATACTTACCAGGAGTTGAGCAACTTGTTTTGTTTCTGATATTTGGGACACAATCCTCGTCTTTGTCAGTGAAAGGCTGTAGTGGCAGACAGACAATTACTGTGACAATGATATACACACTCCAGACCAACTACTGTAACACTTCCTAAAAATCATAATATCATTACAATTTCTTGAAGAGAAACTCGTTGCACTGGCTGGGATTTCCTAACTTTTATGTGAAATGTGGCCCTGACTGATGATTTTTCATGGATCCTTCTTTCCTGAGCTATAGCCTCTAAACAAGACATTCTATTTATGAAATGCTAGGAAGCTTCAGTCCCATGATACCATTGAAAGCTTAATCTGCAACCTCTTGAAAGGAATTGGAAGGATAAGAGCTGCAAAGGGTTAATGAAGCTGTTGACATCGACAGATACCTGAATACTTCTTGTTGAAGTAGGTGCACATGTAACCAAACCTCTTTGCTCTTCACCAAGCTCCATAGCCCACAGAGTAATTCCATTGCTGGATCCACTATTCACTTGTGTCATCATGGATCCTGGCTCTTTTGTCATAGTCCCCTTTTCTTCTATTTCACCCAAAGTTAACAGGACTTTAAACTTCCCAGAAAAATGATAATGAGGTTGGAGAAATTGAAGATCTACAGACCTAGATCCATTTTGATTTGTCAACAATTTTGTGCATAATGAGTAAACTACTTCTCTTGAGTACACTGACAGTTACATTGACACCACATCTTCACCAAGTTGGAGTAAATTCACACTTACCTTCCATTTCAAAACAACGAGTGGCGACCTTGAACCTAGGGGTTAATTGCCGCCTCCCATTTACAAAACACTTCACCTTTGATTCTGTTGTAGGGTGCATATGTATTGCAACATTCTCCTTAACTTTTCTTGACATGGGTTTCAGATCTTTGAGCAGAAGTGCATCAACTCCACTGGTGGTACTCTTGCAAACTGAACCTTTTCTGTGTCTCACTTTCATACTCTTTGCAGACTTTAATACCGCAAGCTTCAATGTGAAACTAGTACATGGTGATGTGCTTGGGATGACCATAGGATTATCAGCAAACCTGACCCCCTTTTTAGCCTGTTGTCGCATGCTCACCCTCATTTCAGGAGTGGAGCTCTTCATCTCATGGCCCTGGCCTGTGCTGTCTTTAGATCCCTCTGAATCTGCTCTGAGATCTAGAATTTCAGTCTACAACACAGCAACAGCCAGTCATACACTGCCATTTACAAAAACATTTATAACCAAATCTCTTCATGAAACACAGGCAGGTTAAACCCTTCTGTTTCAGCATGCTTTCGCAATTGTCTCAACCCTCCAGTCTTTATCATCATGAGACACCTCCAGTTCAAGAACAGTAATAACAAACAGAATGATGAAATTATTCATGTTTGTATTTTCCTTTTGACATGTCCCATAGTGCTTACTAGAATTGCTGGACTCAGTGATCTGTCTATGGTGTGGTTAGTATGAGCTAATTTAAAGATCTGGTGTACTAACACAAGGACATAGTTCTGAGAATCTTTATTTTGAAACTGATATAATGGATCAGTCATATTTATTACCTGAATTTCTGATGTGAGCTCCCTCACCTGCTCCTCCGACAATGGCAAAGATTTTTGTCCAGGGTTCTCTGTTATTTGTTGCTCTTCTGCAACTGTAGAGACAACCACCCATGTATATCCCCATGTCAAGGTGAATTGAGCACATCATCAAGAACTTCTTTTAAGCACTGAACACATGTTTGAATGGTCAAGTCACAGCTACTTATCTTTTTGAGACCTTAGGGGTAAAGTGCCACAGCCTCAATACATACTCTGTGACAGCATCTCCAATTCAAAAAGATCAGGTGGAATTCAGTTGAATAGTACCTGAGTCAGATAATGGAGTCTTGATAGCCGATGCAGACTGGGAGTCATGGATCTCACAAGGCAGAACATTAGAGTTTGCTAGCTTCTGCTGCACTGAACTGGGGGCCTCCAGCAACTGACCAACTGTATCCCATCCTTCAGAAACTGAGGAGCTGGATTTTGAAGCCACAGAGAGCTCCCTCTCTGAATGCATTGGACCCTTTCTTTCTGAATTAGCTCCCATGTTATCACAGATTTCATTACTCAAATCTGTGGCCATCTCTGTTGTCATTTTCCTAACATAGATGTCAGAAGCCAGAGGACAAGAAATTGTTTCAACAGAAAGCTTGCCATCTTCATGGATGATTGGCCACTCTCCATCACCTTCTCCCTCCTTCGGCATACACGACACCACATCTTCACCTGAAAAAGACTTGACATTCATCTCTTTTGGTTCTTAATTTATTAGTACACATAAACCTGACCAATAATGGAAATGTGTGAACTGCTGGACAAGAAGCACTGGAGATACTATGAAAATAACAAAAGCTGCATGCAGGTCTCACCTTTACTAGACAGTGCCAAAACATCAATGGATAAAATTTGGGAGTCTGCAGCATCTCCTTCAGACTCATTAGCCAACCAATCTGAGAGAGAGCCCACAGCTATTCCTGTACTATCCCCAGCTTGATACAGTGACTCCAGGTTAACAGGAGGGATAACCTGGTCATGACAACCAGGCAATGTTGATGTAATAGGATCCTTTAGAAATACTTCAGCTTCCACAAAACAGGCCTTGTCATCTGCCTCAAGCATGTGAGGCTCCCTGATCCCTGCTGCTTGGATGGATTCATGGTTGGATCCTTGGGATGATATATGTCCATAGTTGACCTCATAGAGATTTCGGACAGTTCCTGAAACCGCACTTTCAATGCTTGCAGTTTCTTCCTGGTCTTCCACTGCAGGGATGGCCTCAATTTGATCTCTGGTTTCTGGAGAGGATGCTGATTCCACTGGGATGACGAGCTGCACACAGAATTCAATGGCAGTGCTAAATGGTTACAGATAGGGGTAATCTTTCCTCTAGTTTGTATGTCTGTCTGTGTAAGGGTCTGTTCCTGCAGTGATTTAATCCATTTTAATGAGTGCTGTCTGGCATTTTCTATGTCCAGAATGTGAAACAATGATCTCTCAGCAAGAAGCCACTGCAGTCTTAGGACTGACACTCTCTGGTCTGCATGCTACTCCACTGCAAAGAGCCCAGCATTTGTTCTTTTCTTCCAATGAGTGTTAAATGCTAGAGTGCCAGTTGGGCAACACAGCATTCCTTGTCATTTCCTAGACTGCTACTACAACTGTCCTTTCATCTGAAAAAAGCCTCAAAGGTCATGTACTGGATCTCTTGAAGCTTAACCGGATTGCTAGATCTGTGAACTACCTACACAAAAACTCACACTGAGTGTTGATACCCAGGAGGGTTCATGTCCTATGTAGTGTATGACCTCTCCAGTATATGGCAAGCCCACAGTCTGGTAGAGAATATGAAAATTCTCTCCTACTTCCTCACTCAACTTGCTCAATTTGAAATCAGGCATGAAGGTCCATTACCAAATACAGCAAAGAACAGTCAACCTGCTTCAGGAGCCTAACACCTCCAATTGTCCCCACCAAAATCTGCCATTGGCAAATCACATACCTGTATTTCATAATGAGATTTGTCTGAAGTGTTTGCCATAGTTGGTGTACCAGTCATGACTGTAGTAGTGTCATCATCAGCAGAGCCAATAACATCTGTGCAAATCAATAATTTCATCCATTGTCACTAATTTCTTCAAGAGAATTTTAGTTAGCCAATTTTTAAATGCTTTCAAACAAGAAAAGCAAACTATTGTAAACTATTGTTGATGTTTTTAACTCTACATTTATGGAGGTTATGTCCATGATTCAGAGTTAAGAATGCACAGATTATAAAAAAAAGTGACTTGCCAACTAACAACAAGCTTCTATTTCTACCATAGGCAAACTGTATAGAGCAACTTTCTATGTTTTGACTCACTGATTTGCCAATTCTGGTAAGTTTTGCTCCATTGCTAATTGGAACTATGCAGCTAGTCAATTTAAGGAACAGGTATGGAGAATGAAAATTTTCTTTCATAATTCACAAGTTCAACACTTGGTTCATTCTGTTCTTTCACACATTCATTCATGGGAAAGTGAAAACCCTAATCAAACTTCCGGATTATTCTTCAATAACAGGCACCTTGGTCAGCTGTGAACACTCTCCGTATGATTCTTCCAACATATGCATTTCTCAGAACTGATGCAGACAATGCGGAGTTTGCAGGAAATAATTCACAAAATGTTACAACATGACTATAGGAAAGACTCACCAAAGGAATGAACACCCTACTTACCCTTTCCAGTTTTACCAACACGTAAATCATTAGAGAACTGGCCTGCTGAAAAACACAGTGAGCTGTCCAATCTGTTTCTGTCAGTCACCTCATTGACCAATATATGACATGGAGGAGTTGCCAATTCACATCCAAGATCACGACATTGCTGCAGCAAATATCCAATGCTATCATCACCAACAGCATGGGCCTCCCAGTAGAGCCTTAAGTTCATGGCAATGTGCTCAAGTGGCTGCATGTAAAGGAGCACACATATATCACATATAAGTGCAACTACATGAACTGCTACATATGAGACATAGTACTCTAACTCCAAGGCAGAGTAGGACTACAGGAGATTTAGAAATCGGTCAAAGATCTTGTTCATAGCCTTGCAACTCAAAGATGTAACAATCATAACCTCTAGCTGAATCTAACTACAGTGACAATAGATGGGTACCAAGAATGAACAAAGACGGACAAGTTTATCACAGGAAACCAACTACATCCCACAATTGACATGAACTGATTTCCATCACATGACAGTCCCAAAGATAGGGGCAGAATACCTGTGCTCTACAGCTGATAGCCAAGCGGAAGAGGTCAACTGCAACATTATGCAGCTTCTCAGCTAATGCAAGTTCAACCAAGTAGAGCCAATGTGTGGCTGACCTAAGCAAATTCCCTGAGATTTTTGCTTGAGGAGGAACGAATGTCTGCACAAGGCTTTCCACCAAAGGAGATCTTGCACCACTCTTGACAGAAACAAATTGTGTGTCTTGTGGCTGCTTCTGCAAACTCTTTTCTAATAAAGATGAGGCACTTGATAGACTTTTGGTAAACCTTCCTATCTTACCACCAGTCTTTTGTTCACCTGCAGCTGTTGTTGCTGCCACTTTGGAAGCTCTTGTGTTGCGAGAAGCTGAAACATGAGAAGGTTTCAGTCCACTTAGGGTTCTCTGTTCTGGTCTAATAGACCTCTTTCCCTTCACTTGATTGCAGGTACCTCTTATGTCAACTGGCTCATGGCTTGATGCAGCAAACAAATTTCTGGAAGTGTTGACAATCTGAGGGGTGGCATATCTAGATGAGATCAGAAAGCCACGATCTGGTTTAGTGAGCTTCAGAGTTTCAGGAGGAAATTGACCACCCTTCTTAATTGACATGATGGGATTTTCACTGAAAGACATGCAAACACAAGTTTAACCTTATGTTAGACAGGATGGAAAGGATACAGTTGTGAGCTCATCAAATTCAAAACCACACCCCTGTTCAAGCAACTACTGTTAGGTAACTGTGTGACAGAAAGAGATAAAATACAGTATGAAAGTGTTGGAGGAATTCAAAATGGTAAGGAATTGCAGCTGCATACCATATTGTAGAAATCAGATTTGACTGTTGAGTTATCTCCTTCAGCACTGTGTGGTCATGCACTTCAAAAGTTTCGAGTTTTTTTGACACTGAACCTGTGTTAGCACATGCAAGAAACAGAATGGACATTATAGCACCGCCAGTGAAGAAATAGAGCTTTGCCGGACCAGCCTGTCCTATACTCTCACGTCTGACATTGCGCCATGCTCTCTGGTATGCATGCAGCACAATCCCAGATCAGACCTAAAACATGGAGAGCTATCTATTCTCAATCAGATGCAAGCATTTCTGTTGTAGCAAATGCTGATTTTCCAAAAGCATGTAGAAGGTGAAGATAATACTAGCAAGTTCTTTCTTCTTGGTTTGGTAAGTCGCATTCAAAGTAGCTACGACAAAGTTGGACAATCCCCTCCCTAAAGGAACTCACCGGTGAGAGGCGACGGAGGCCCCATTTTTGTTGTCGTGAACACCGAGTGTTGACCGTCAGACGTGGCGAAACAGATTGCTTGGCCAAGGTTGCTGTTCGAAAGACATGCACGCACGGACGAGGTCGGAAATTTTGTCAATTCAAAACTCAGCGTGTGCGAAGTATAGATCGATATAAATGGCGATGTCAGAGGACTTCTGACAACACATCTCTGGTGGTAGAAGCAGCCCAGCTAAGAAGACGTGAATGAAATGGAACTCAAAGGTAAGGACTACTCTAGTTCATCCTTGCGAGGTACGAATTACTGGAATTGGTCAGAACAATTTTCGAGCTTCTGTCTTCATTATGAACGCATAGCACTTTACGTACACCGAAACGGAGATGAAGACAAAATTAGCTGAGCTACACCAGCTTCCTGGAGCAACAAACAGCCATGAAACTAACAGAAATGCAGTCACAAGCTTGAAAAACAAGTCATGGATTCGAGCAATTAACAGACTTCGCCTACAGTTTACATGAAGAAACCAGAAAATTCCGGAAGATTCTGAATGGAAAATCTTAAAACATCAAGAAAAAGAGATCTCCAAAAAACGCAAGCAGCTGCAAGTTTCCAGACTCCTGTCGGTCCGCGATCCAACCTTGGGACATAGAAACTGACAGCAAATTCTACGCGTCTGTTACAACAATAACAGACGGGCATAAGACAAAAACAACAACAGCGTACGCTGCAGCAAATACAAGAGATGATAAGTCGACAAATTACGGAGGCATCAGCATCACCAACTTCAACACTGCATTACTACCCCAGAATCCCCCAAAAAAACTCCGAGACGGAAAACAAGTCACAAAAGAAAACAGACCGATAACAACAAGAGTTAGCGTCAGAAAACTCAAATTCTTTCTGAAGGAAAAAAACAGGGACTCTAGATCAGGTATTTACCGCACTGAAGCGAAGAGGCGAAAAGGATCGAAGTCCCCCGACGCAGTCGTGTCCAGGGGAGAGAGAGAGACACAGCGTACAGTTCTTGGCGCCAAGGGTAACGCTGCGCTGCGCTTTCAAACCATGAACTCCGTTTGTCCGTTGGCCCCGTTTCTGTTTGAACTACGTTCGTTCTCTCGTTCTGCTGTTCCTTTCTCTCTCTCTCGTCGCCATCCGTATCATTCACGGATGATTCCGGGGTTTGTGCTTTGTACGTGTCTCTCTCTCTCTCCCCGGCTTGTCTTTCGCATCGCGCCGTCTTCAGGTTGTCGTCCGCATCTCTCTTTGCCTCTCCATCCGGCTAAGTGTTTTTTTTTTCAGTTTTGTGGTTTCGAAAGTTTGGCAATTTCTCTAATTTTGTAAGCAATTTATTTTGCCGATTTTACACTAAAAAACGAAATTTTCCATTTTTTTCCAATTTGTTTTGGTCGCCCAGTGGCGAACAATCGCCCGAAAACAAACCAGCTTGCGTTCATGATGCCCAGTAAAAACAATATCTGCATCCGATTGGCCGGCAATAATGATTGGCCCAGGTGGTTGGCATTTGAATTGCCTCTGGCCTTACACCTTAGTACCTTGGCAGAATATATATATATAGAAGTTATATCAAGAATTATTTGTTAATTAAAATAATTTCAGCTTTTTTTTAATTCTCAATCTTTTGTTGATATTGTACAGTTAGGTTTCATCCAATAGTACATGGGTGGAAGGTTGCTCATCGTTTCTTGAAAGTACTGTTTTCAAGAACTTACAATTGTGCTTGTTGCTCTCCATTGTGTCAAATTGTATTTAAAGAGAAGGCCTTGAGCGCCTTCCAGAACATTGGACGCTAGTGAGGCCACATCGCCATCTTCTCATTTGAGATGTCAAATCAAATTTTAAGACCTAAATTGGTGGGGGTTGTATGAAAGAAAAAAGATTTGCTGGAACCCTGTTTATAAATAATAATTACACATTTTGACTATTACTTTTGTGTATGCTGGAGTTTTCATTGCTGGTAAGTTTTCAGAGATATGTGTATTTTAAGGTTTAAAGAGGGATTTGAGAATAACAATAGTGATGAAATAGTGGCAAAAAGAGCTGCTGCAATAATAGACATAGCGCGTATAGTTAAAGCCATTGATGCAGGAAATATGGTGAAGCCGTAATGTGAAGCAACCATTAATCTATTTATGTTTGCAACATTTGTAGCTTTTGTTGCATTCTTGTCCCATCCAACCATAGGTAAGGACTAGAATCAACAAAGATAAGCTTGCATTGTCTTTATGGATTTCTTAAACATGGTGTACATTGTCTCTTGCTAGAGACTAAAGCATCAATGAACTTCTACAATGGCCAATGGCTAATTAAGGATTTTGAATGGCCAAGCATAAGGTTTGAATATGTGATTTTCATTTTTCTCTTACTAGGGTCTATTGTAACTTTGGGTATTGATGATGACTATGATGTGTGTAGATGTTTAAGATGTTTACGAAATTTAAAAAAGAAGGTGTTATTGAGAGAAAGGCTAGTGCTCATCATACTAGACTTTGATATTAACATTCATCATTCCTACAAGCCATTGGTGGTAGCGATTAGAAAGTTTCAAATGGCTACAAATACACTTGCGCAAGTTGCATGAAATTTTGTGAATGATGGATAAGCAAGCTTCTATAAGAGCTTGACCTTTAGTCACCTGATATCACATGCATACAATTAAGTTGTAGCTCTAGAAAATCAAGAGGGATTTGTATTTTGTGAAGGGTTGTTTCCACGATGTTCATACCATGTTGGGATCTTAGCTTCTTACATATGTGTTGTTGGCCTTTGTTGGTAATGTCAATTAAGAAGTAGGTCAAGAGATGTGAGTTCTCAGGATTTCTTGGCCCTTTTAATTGTTGATTACCCACTCTGGGATTAACATTCTCAAATTGTTACAAATTCAATGTAAGACAATTTTCCCTTTATTATTTAAATTATGATCCATGTGGGGTGTTTCTTGGTATTACACACAAGGTTGAATTAAAATGGCAACTAATCATTGTGTTATATTTTAGACACATGCAAGGTGAACTTAAATCCTCTTTGAATTTCATGAGTTATTTCAAATTATTGCAACTTCTCAAGAACCATTGTTGTTTGTCATTAAAAAGACATTAAGCAAAAATCATTTTATACAATGTCTTCATATGTTTAGAATTGTTGCCATATTTTCAAAATGAATTCCCCATTATCATTTGGGTGAAGACACACTTGGGTGCTACCACTAAAAACCACCCACCCCAAAATCCCAACAATGTTGGCTTCATTTTAATTAATGAAAAGACAAATTTCATAAAAAATTCCCAAATTTCCTATTGGCTCTCAAGAGCCATCACTTTGAATTCCTAGACCCTAGACATCTATAATTAAAATCAATGCGAAATGTCTTTTGTTTCTATTTCACTCCATGGACCGTGTTTTTCAATTTCAAACTTACTTTGGAATTGCTACAAATTTTGCAAATGGCATTTTCTTTCTCTCACACGTCTAACTTGCAAGGAATTTAATGTACATGGGGTTGTACACATGAAACATTTTCCGTCCATGAGGATGCAATTGGTTAGTTTATTTCTTACAAAAAAAATTGTTGAAAATCTATGAAGTTTAATAATGCATTTTTGCATGCCCAATGTTGCCACAATTTCAACCATGCTTCATAACTCAATCATTATGGAAAGAACCACAATAAGTATGGAATCTAAGTATTAAAAACTTGTGGTAATTTCTAGGGTTTTATTTACCAACTTTTGTATTCATTTGCTAGAGTTTCTTAACATTTTACATTGGTTTTTTTGTTGTTGTAAGTAAAGTCCGAAGATTTGAAAGAAATATATTTATAACATTTTGTTGAAATATATCAAAAGAGAAAACACGCTACTTTGGTTGCAACAAATTTTGATACTAAGGTTCCTTCTTTAATGATATCAATAATAACTACAGTTGGTATCATTTAGTTTAATGTTTTGATTAAAAATTAGCACAAAAAATATTTTTGCAAAGATGAATTTAGAAATTCAATTAAAAATGAATTATTTCATCAAATGTTATGGGTTCACCAAAAAAAACCATCGTCAAATAAGCCTTCTCCTCCCACCAACAAAGGGTCCATGGACCCTTCATGTCTTGATGATAAAAACTCTCGAAACTTGAATGGTTGCCCCCACCTCATTGATCAAAGTGACTTAGTTGCTAAGGCCTTTGAATGAGGTTTTTTCATATTAAGAATTCTTACAAAAAAATTCCTTACAATTGCCAATCAACTACACTACCATACATGTCCATTTCTTGTTTCAGAATGTGTAGGTTTAGAAGCAAACATATTTGATGTGCATTTGAAGCTTTAATTATAATGCCCTTTAATTGTTGTTGTTGAAAATGGTTGTTGACTCTAACTAAATGGTAGATGAATCTTCCATTGTTGCATTGTTTAATGAATACAAAATTGGTTGTTCACTAATCTTTCACCAAAAATGGAAAACAAAATGCAATTGCACAATTGATGATTGTGAATCTATGATTGATGATCTTAAATGCCAAATATTCATGGGTACCCACAAAGGACTAATGAATATGATCATGTTTTTCTCATTATGTAAGAGTTGTCTTCAAACAAAAAATCACCAATATTTAACCATGAGAGCCTAATTGGTTTCCTAATCAACGAATCCCATCTCACGTGAGGATTGGTTTCAATTATTTTATCTTATCCAATTACTAAAATGAACATGAGACAAATTTGATCCAATTCCAACACACTCTTTGAAATTTTAACTTATGATTGTTTTAATTTCAAAACTTGAACTAATTTAGATCTTTTACAATGTCTCACTATCAACTAGTTGTAATAAAGGTTATGGTGCAACTCCAAAAAATAGTGGAGACAATGAACATGGTGATATATGAACTTGTACTTTGATTTAAATCTAGAAATTCAATTTGCACTACATCATGATCTTGTATTGACTTGGATTTTATTTGAGTGCATAGGTCAAGATTTTTCTTCTTGTGATGTGGCTATTAGTAGTCATGTTCCAACAAACATATGACTTTGTTTTGGTTCAAACTTTCTTTCAATTGGTTGATGTGTCCCAACAAGGTGATTGTGAACATACTACAACTCGAGAACAACAATCTTTCAACTTTATAAATGAAGTTAAGTCTAAGATTTTACAACCTAAAGTAAGTATTTCTAACAAAAATTACCCTAAATCTAAAATATCAACAACAAGAATATCAAAGAAATTACATGTTCAAGTTGGAAAACAACTTGGATATATACTAGGTGGGTTTTAACTATCAAGCCCAAGTAGATGGGTACACATGAGCTTTAGATCTAGAAAAGAAGCTTTAAATTTCTTAAGCTTTGGATAGTTAAATTCTCAAGTTTGAAATCCACAAATGGATTAAACAATTTAACACAATTACATAGCCTAAAGCTTTGGTTTAAATGTCTATTGGTTGACATTCTATGGGAACATATGTGATTTTCACCTCTTTCATTTCAACCATGTTTCTCACATAATTTAAATGTATCTCAAAATATTTTGTCTTCGAATGATACACTAGATTCTGTGAGATTTTTATAATACTTTTGATTGTCATAGTAAATATACATAGGTCCTAATTTGGCAAAACCAAGTTCCTTGTAAAGTTGTTTGATCCATATTGCTTCCTTTGTTGCCTCAACCAAGGTTCAATATTCTAACCTTGCAAACAACAGGGCCACACAAGTCTACTTCTTTGTGCACCAACTCATAGGGGTGTTATTAAGAATGAAAACAAATGCACCTATTGATTTTCGCTTGTCTACATCACCCCTAATCAATGTCATTAAAACTAATAAGTTCCAATTATGTGGAATGTGAATAGAATAGACCAAAGTTCAAAGTGCCTTTGGTGTAATAAATAATGGATTTCATAACTTACAAATGAGCAAGCTATGGATTTGTCATGAATTGTCAAACAAGATTCATGACAAATGTAATGTCCCATATTGAATTAGTCACAAAAACTAATTTTCTGACTAGATGTTGATATTATTTCAAATTGACTAGACGTGAATGCATATCCTTGCACAACTTGGGATTTTGAGGTAAAGGTGACTTTAAAAAGTTGTAATCTATCATTCCAAACTCATCTAAGATGTGAAGTGCATAATTGAATTAATGAATCAACAAACCATTATTTTGATGTGAAAATTGAATTCCAAGGTACTTGGAACACAAACCTAATGACATCATGTCAAATTTGGTTTTCAACTCCTTTTCCAACAAAGAGACACAATCAATTTCATCCCAATTAAAAACATATTGTTTATGTACAATATTAATATCACCATCTTCTCATTTTAATTGATGAATGTAAACATGTTGCCATTAGATGATGACTTTTGTAATTTGTTTTTCTTCAAATAACTATCAATTTTTTCAAACCATTAAAAAGGGTTTGTTTGAGTCCATGCAAAGCTCGAAATAGTCTACAAACAAGGTGTTCACTTCTTGGAAGTCATATCCTTGCAACTATTGGATGTTTGACAATACTAAAACATTCATTATTTTGATGGTGCTCCATTTTGCAACCAATGCAAATGTTTCTCCAAATTAAACTTTTGTTTTTTGTTCACATCCCCTTGTGACTAACATGGTTTTGTATTGTTATGCTTATCCATTTATTCCTGGAACTTTCTTGTAAATCCATTTGCATGTAATGGCTTGCTTGTCCAACAGCAAGGAAACAAGAAACCAAGTTTTCATTTTTTGTATGTTGGCCATTTTGTCATCCATGGCAAATCCCCAATGGGGATCTTGCTATACATCCTAGTATGTCAAGTCTTCCTTTAAATTTGCAACATACCAATCAAAAAAAAAAAAAGGCTTCTTAGTAAGCACAGACCTTCATAGGGGTGCAATGATCTTATCATTTTACATTGATGGTTGTTGAAAAATGAAACATATGCATGGATTGAAATGAATAAGATCAAAGGTTGTGATGGTGAGGACTATGTATGGAGATTAAGAGAAAAAATGAGAGGTGTAAAGCTTGGAGATGTGAAAAGTTCATCAAACAATGATGGAAAGTTTTGAACTAATATATGTAGAATTTTTTGTAGCAAAAGGTAAAAGAATTATATTTTGAAAAGTTCTAAAGGGGACAATATCATTGGAGATGATAAGAGTAACATATTTTCCATTGAAAATCAAATGATGTCTGTTCCTTGGTCAAATTTGTGTTTGTGATCAGAATTGCTAAGTCATTAATCTTCACATGTTGCATGATGAAAATCTTCTTATTCATTGGATTGTGGCAACAAAATCCTTTTGTGGTTTTATCCCATCCAATGAGTAGACATTTTGTTACTTTGGGATCCATTTTACTTTGTTGATGTTTAGGTATGTGAACAAATACTTTAATCCCAAAATTGCGCAAGTGAAAAACATCTTGTATCTAGATTCCAATAAATATTTGTTCAAATATCTAATTCTTCAACAACTTGGTTAGATGCATGTTGAACAAATGCCATGTTACTTTGATTGTTTCGTACCACAACATCTTTCAAAGATTGTTTTAATGAAAAAAACAATTGCAATCTTGCATAGTGATTTGTTTCTTTTTCTATTGTGTTATTGCTTCCAAGAGAATACGATTTTGAAATTTGATGAATTATTCCACGATTATAATAATACTTGTAAAAATTAATATAAATGTACTCTACTCCATTGTCTATTCATAAAATTTCCAATTTATGTCATGTAAAAGTTTCTACCACTCCCTTGAACCTTTTGAATTTCTCCAGAACTTGGCTCTTAATTTCCATGAAGGCAACTGACATATGTCTTTTGTGATCATTAATAAAAGTGATGAAGTAGAGCATACCATTGTGAGCAAATGTTTTGAATGGCTTTCAAACATCACTATAAACTAACTAAAGTGATTTCATTGTGAACGTTGTATTCTTAGGAAACTTTTTATTTGAATATTTTTCAATTTGACAAATGTCATAGATGTAATCAATGCATGGTAGTTTTGGTAAACCCAAACCAAGTCCTTTGGACATTTCATGAAAAGTTTGGAAATTGATGTACGTGACCAAGCCTCCTATTCCAAAGTAAAGCCATTTTTACATTATATGAATGTTCAATTTACTACATATATTTACATTTGCAAGACCCTCAACTTCAAGTCTATAGAGTCCTTTCTTCTTTACCCTATGTCCCTTCCCTAGTATGGTGCAAGTTTGCATGTCCCTTATGACACAAGTAGACTTGACAAACTTTATCCAATGTATCCTTAATTAAAGATGCATCCCACAAACAAGTTAGACTTGATGAATTTTGTGGTGTATCCTTGATTAGAAATGCATTTCGCAAACAAGTTTTGTTTGATACGAGGCAAGTTTCCACATGAACATGGAGCTTGAGCATAAGCCCAGACGCTCAATATGCAACATGGAGAGAACATTTCCCCTACAACCATGCAATGTTAAACCTATATCGTAGGCCCCAATGGATGAATGTTTTTGGAAGAAAGATTTACTACATACATCTTGTTTACGGATGAAATATTCCAAAATGATCAACACATTTGATATCAATAGGTGGGCAATGCAAGATTTTCTAAATGAAATATGCATGATTTATAAATACTCAAAATATGTAAACTGAACAATTCATTTATAATTAAATTTTATCATGCAATACAAGGTTCACATGTTAAGAAAATATCAATATTTGTGGTGTTATTGTGAACCAAATTCAATACAAGATTGCAATGTATGTTGAACATAAACTTTTAAATCCAAATTGCATCAAGAACAAATGTGTAGCTAATTTGAGGACATGTGGACCAAGCGACTTTAAATGATAGGACAAAGATATATGTTTATGTAACTACAAGGTGTTAACTAACTCAAATCTCTCTTTGCAAATTTTTTTTGACCTCATTGATACTTAACATAAGTTGGTTAATGAAGTCATTTATTTTATGATCATAAAACATTTGAGTTTTGAAAATGAAATACAAATGCTTGCAAGGGACAAATTTTCCTTTCTTTTTCAAAATTGTTAGCATATAAACAAAGTCAAGATAAGTGTAATTAGGGATCAACCCAATTGTCACTTCATATGTCATAGTGATCATTCCACCATTGGACTCAATTGAGTAGACTCACCCATATCCAAGATTTGGAACCTCTTGCACTCGTAAAATAGTTGCATTCAAATGTTTCCTAGGCAACTGTTTGCTATCATGATCCTTTTTAGGTGGAGCACAAAGTGTCATTTGCATTTGGATTCCCACCACGATCCTCTAGGAATCCTCCACAAGGGCATGCCTAAGCAAGCAAACTCAACCTCCTCCAAGGATGCCACCTCCATTTAAATGAGTTTATTATCGGTGGAAATTGGCCACACCTTTGGAACTTGGAGCTTTCCCTTCACAAAATTGTGAACATCTCCCAACACACAATGACTATTGTTATCAGGATAAAACCACATTGCCTTATACGTAGCCTCTTTATTCTTGACAAGTTTGAACTACCCAAAATACACAGGGGTTGGGGTGCGAAAAGATCCTCATGTTATTTTCCCCTTGTACTTGCGACCTTTAAATTAGATCATTGAACATTGTACATGTGAATTTGCAACTAATCTTGCAATGTGAAAGATCTTTTGATTGTATGTGCTCTAAAAAATATTTGTGGCCTTTTGACCATGACTGCTTAACTTCGATTGAATTCCATGTTGCATGGAACTTCCTTGAGGTTGATGTGCACAACCAACCTACACCCTTGTAGGATTTGTTTATCATTGTAATGAAACTTTCACTTTGTCTAGGTGATGTGAATCTTCAAGGGTGTCAAATTTTCTCTTACAAAAACCAAATTTCTCTTCACCTTCCAAGTCAAATGACTTACTATGCATGGGATTGTTAAACACAGAGCTTGCAACAACTTTTTCTATTTTTTTGGGGTTTCATAATCTTTGTGCAACCCTTAACCGCATGTATTATGAAAAATTGTGTCCACAAAAACTAGACTGGCATGCAAATAAATCGTCATGGAAACTACTATGCAACAAGGGTACAACTACATTAAGAAAATACGATGAATTAATAATTAAAATGTCATGTCAGAATATTTCATAGTTGTAATTTAATTGCACATTACTTGCAATTTGGATTTTATTCAAACGTATATATGCAAAATATATACGGTGATAGTGAACTGTGGTTTGACCATGATCACAAGTTGTAATGAAATGGTTAATCTCAATTATGTTACAACTAGTGTAACTTTAATGTTGAATGAGCAACTACTTTGCAACTAACATACGATGTTGATGCATACAATCATGCCACATGTACAGTTAGGTAAAGGTCCATAACATTTGGAACTTGCAACTTGTTTGCAACTAAAAGTCAACTAAATTGGTTAGTTTAACAAGTAAATTACAACTAAATGTGTCGTTGTGGTTTCATTACATAACTACTACTTGTTCGTTATTTGGAATTAGAGCATTCAACTCATTTAGAATTACTTATCAACTATGTGGCAACTCATACTATTAAAATTTTTATAGATTATGTAATTCATTGAAGTGTAAATGCAAGCCTTCAATTGGATTAGAATGGTGTATTAAAGTGTGGATAAGCATGTACATATAAATATCATTATTTATACACTTCAAACTTTTCTAGAGTAAATTATTAAATGCTTCATTGATATAAGTTGATTCATTTATTAAATTAATTAGTTAAAATAATTCATTTTCATAATTATCTAAACAATTAAAATTTAAATAATTTAGTACAAATTATAGTCCTATTTTTTGTGATTGATGTTCAATTGTTGTGTTAATAATTCAGAATTAATTAAAATTAAAATTAAAATTATTAATTAATATGTAATATACTTAATTACAATGAATTAATTAAGTAAAACTAATAGTAAAATATTCTTATGAATTCATTAATCAAATTTGATTAATTATTATTTAATTAATTTAGATAATAAATAAATATTTATTTAATAGCTAATTACTTAAACTCAATAACTAATTATATCGATTTAATTAATTAATTCAAACAATTCTAGGTAACAAACTTTGTTAATGTAGATGAATAATTATTGAATTTTATTTGAATTCAAATCATCAATTATCAACATAATTAATTATCTAATAGTTATTTAAATAATTAATCATCTAATATTTATTTTAATAATTAAATATTTGAATCAATCAACTAACTAATTTTCTAAATTATATTAATTAATTCAAATAATCAATCTAGATAATTAATTATCATGTATTTAGTTAAAATAATTAAATTCCAAATAATTATGTCAAATGATTAATTATAAATTCCAAATTAATTACAAAATTAAAATCAAACAAAAATCATGTGGGAAATTTTTTTGTAGTTACAACTCAATTGCAACTAGGGTGCCATTAAAAGATTTAACCCATATGTTTTGTCTTCAATATCTCATTTCACAAATTATATAAATGAGGTGTCTCCTCTTGCATTCTCACATTAAAATACATGTGTCATGTTGGGATGAATTCATAAAAGTTTAACCCTAAGGCAAAACACATAATAAATTTTTAAACTTATGTGGCTACTCTTTAATTCACCTACTCTTCTAGTATTCTACCTTCCTACTTACCTACTTAAATAAATAGGTCTTACTTTTTTACCTACCTAGATAGTAAGTAAGTAGTTAGGTAAATAGGTAGGTTGGAACTATATTAATTTACCTACCTTTGGCTATGTATCGACCTACCTAGGTACATATATATTTGTTTCCAAAATTCAATTAATGTTCCACCTGGGAATTATTGATTGTGCCACATGTCATAATCTAAGACCATCTAAAATGAATAATCATAATGGACGATGTATATCAATATTTCAAAAAAATCATGAAAAATCCTCATAGTGCCATGTGTTAAATTTTGATGGATGGATGAAAATAATGTCAACATCACATTATGCTTATAGTGATAGGGGAGTTGCATAGTAGTTGAAAAAAAGTTGTTGCGACAAAGTTGTAATTAAGTTGTAATGAGTTGCACCGTATATACAGCACAACGCAACTTTTGTAACTCTTGCAACTTGTTCGATAGCACTCACAACATACAAATATGGTGAGTTGCAAGTGTTCAACGTAATTCAAAAATGAATTGCAAAGCTAGTTGCAAAACACCCCTTTTTTCATAGTGGAAATTCAATATGATTTGGTATTCTTCCTTTCAATTTGCCCATGAAATGCATCCTATACCAAGTATGATGTTCCAAAGCCCTCACAAAGTTGTCAATTGTGGCATCGAACATATCCTTGCCTTTTTTGTTAGATTGTTGCAACCAAGTATTATGAACCATTTCAAACAAGTTACAAGTATGCATGTTGGCATCTTTTTCAATGGTCAAGACCTACAATAAAGCACCATCAAATGGTAACCATGATATTACAATGGTTGACTATATCAAAATATGGTTTTTTATAGCCTATTAAACTACATCTTTGTTTTATACAATTCCCATAACATTATTCATTGTGTTGAAGCAACATGGATGAAAACAATAAATGAAATGGAAGGATAAAATTTCAAATACTTCACAAGCAAAATCCCCCCACTATTCAAGCCAAAAATGCTAAAATGACAACCAATGATTGAACTCTTCAAGGTCACTACCTAATGTTGCACTAGATCAATGCCACCAATACCTTATGACCTCAAAATTTGCATTTGTTTTGACAAGTGTTTTGGAATTCTTGTAGTTTTTGCAAATTTCCATATGTTTTGCTTTCAAATGTGGCCCTTGAATAAGTCTGTTAATGTGGATTTCCATAGATTGAATTTGAGAATGAACATCATTTGATTACATGTCACAAACTGCAATTATCATGACCCTAACATAGAATGGGTTGTAGACATGGCATGCCATAGTCGTCCAACCCAAAACACGTTTATAATGGTCAAACATTAACCATGCTCCTTGCAAATCCCCACCTGGTTACATATGTGCAACAAGGTCAATCAATCCCCTTACCTTTGGTGGACATTTTGAACAAATAAACCTCTAACAAACCTTGTCCATGGAAGACAATATCCTAGATGTAGTCATGAGTCCAAATTTTTTTCAATTGAATAATTTTATCCAATGGGCTTTGTTTAACATTCCCATTCTTGAATGTTCACACAAGGTTTATGATATTAGGCAAAGATAATGTAGAAAACCTATCCATCAACCCATGGAGCTTTAAACCTTATAGTTTTGTTGTACTTGATTCACCACAACTAAACAATTCACAATTCAAAAATGTTTTACTAACAACCAAAGTTATAATTCAAAACGGTTGCTCTTGGATTCTTCTCCACAACTAACTTCAATAATTCCTTTGTAATCAAAATTTATTCACGACAATCCCTAGTTGAATATGGATGATTATGAAAGCAAAAATGGATGCATGTTCGAGTTATAGAAGGTAGCTTGTGCACAACATAATAGATCTTAATATCACATATGGCCACACAAGAAGGGGGATTCTTGTAGTACTTGCACACAATTGTGGAATGCATAGGTGGCACATGTCCAAGCTAGAATGAATTATATGTTGCACCATCCCAATGAACTTGATTAGGTATACCGTCTCACACCAAACATGGGTAGTTGTCCATAGGCAATGTAAATGACTAACACAAGCTGCACACTTTAAATTCATGTTGTAATCATTTTTTTATGTGGGTGGCTTTCACCGCACACCAAGGGTGACCATCATGTTTTCTATCCTTACCTTGCATGTACATTTTCATGGTTGATGTGACATTTGCAAGATGAAGTTCAAATAAGATGTCACCATCAAACTCTCGAGGCAAAACTTGCATTAGATTAACTTTGAAAGTATCAAAATTTATATCAAACCTAAATAACCCATTTAATGAAAGGGATGGAGTATAAGCATGCAAAGATTGAGATGATGATGGAATATCAACTAGTAGTGGACCTTGAAAGCATTTAAATGCATTTACAAAAAACAATCTGAAGCTTGAAAAGGGTGCATGCCATGGAGAAGATGTAAGCAAATCTTGGCCTAGTCTTTTTTGAACGCAAGTTGGGTTTAACATCATATCAAATTTTTCATGTTGAAGACTTGTAAAAGTAAGTGGGGTAAGAGTGACAAACACATATATCCTCATCATCTGTATTGTTAATAAGGTCAAAGACAATATGAAAATCAAAAGGTTTGGTAGTCACTTGAATATTTTGTTGCTTATCACGCCTGAAGGTAAACAACCTTGAAGTGATAGATGGAATTAGTGAAGGTGATGCCATATCTTCACCATGAATTTTGTAATTCCTTATAGGAACCCTCCAAACTCAAAAAGAACCCAAATGCAAAGGTTGCTAGAAAATTGCATCAACAACACAACCATTTTGGTCAAACAATTCCTATTCCACCAAAAGTGAATGAACATGCAATTTGAACCTTGTTGAAAGAACATGATTTGAAACCTATGTGAAGTCATCCATTGAAATGTCCATGGTCAATGGTGTAGAGTTTCTTGTTGAAACACAAAAGACATCACAACTTGAAGTAGACCCTACCATCTCATAAATAAATAAAAAAGTTGACTAAGAACTTTTGATGAATAAAAAAAGAATGTCAATAGTAAAATCAAAACAATCAACCTTAATATCATAATCCAAAAGGAAATGATTAAAAGGTTTGTTGAGAAACAAGGAAATAGATCCAACAATGGTTATCTTGTTGCAAAATACAATGGGAAGAAACAACATTCATCTTTTTTTTAAAAAAACATTTGAAGTTGCAAAAATGTAAGTGGTATTAGCATTGTTTAGTTGTAATTTTGTGTTTTTTTAGCATTAATAGGTGGTTGGGTTCACATAGATAATGCCACATCAGTGGGTAAAAGATAGGTAAATCATAACTTCCAAGGTTACAATTTGACAATAATAATTGCTCAAAAGTGTCTTTTCATAAATTTATATTGTTTAAACATGGATGGATGTCATGCATTTAAAACATGTATGAAGAATGTACAAGTAAGATGAACATACATTATTTTAACACACAACATTTATGTTTAACATTACAAGAACTCAAGGTTTAATTGATTGGAAATTTTGGTCAAAAAAAATTCAGAAGCGACATCTATCAAAAATTACATCCAATCATTTTGAATAAGTCATTTTTAACATTATCCAATGTAATTTTAGTGGTTTTTTTTAACAAGCCTAAGGTGGCATTCTTGACTGATGGTTTTTGTTAACATGCCTAAGGTGACATTCTTGATTGATCGTTTTTTTTGTCGGTTAATATATCAAAGTCCCCATTTGACTGCTAGTCAAATCAACTAATCAAAATGGTAATAAATTTTTATTAACCATTTCTTTACATGTGGCAACATATGAATGCATTATTTTTTCCATGTGTTAATGTTAATTTGTTATGTATAATAGTTAGGTAGGTACCTACCCATGCCCTACCTACAACTATAGGTTTACAATGTACATGTACATTATATACATCACAAAATATATGCAATTCATATATATGATTTGTTCAAGTTTGAACCTAGAACCTTATGGAAGCATCCCAATGTTTTTACCACCAAGCTACGCACCTTTTTAATTCCAAATTTGTTCAAATGAAACAACTAAAAACATAATCTTGTAGCTTATTATGAGATCTATTCAATAAATTTAATAAATTTGATAAATGTTCAAATGAATTTTAGGATTTTTTTTTGAAAAATATAAATTGTTGACAAATTCAAACATGTTAAATTATGATTCTTCCATTTCAAAATCATTCGTTATGTGATTGAACAAAATTAAGTTGGTAGATAGGTAGGATAAGGCATGTCATAGGTGAGTAATTAGGTTGATAAGGTAGATATATGTATAGGTGGGGTAGATAGATAGGTAATATAGGTAGGTCATAGGTAGGTAAATTAAGTAATTAGGTAGCACATCATGTGACAACATATAATTTAGCACAATTGTTATTATTGTATATAGGTATTAATGCAACCTCAAATACAAACTTGGAAGCATTTAAAAAGAAAATTAAACATATATTATGAAAAAAAATTTATGGATAAATATTTTTTGGGTTTAGAAAATTATGTTCACCCAAAACCAAATTCACAAGATTTGTACAAAACTTGTTCACATCAAAACTATTGAATTACTTTGATATCCCCATAGAAAACAAAACCTTTCCAAATTAATAAACAAATTTTCAACTACAAGTTGTCCTACTAAATGGTAGGATTAATGAACAAGTAATTAAATTCAACACGACTAGTCACATAGGTAGAAGGGTTTTGTAAATATGGGGGTTCCAATTATAATTAAGACATAACTAGGGTACCTAGCTAATATAAATAATGACATGTCCCTTTTGATTACCAAATTATAAGACATAGATAGGGTACCTAACTAGTATAAGTAATGGCATGTCCATTTTGACTACTAATTAACTATAAGACATAGGTAGGGTATCTAACTACTATAAGTAATGGCATGTCCATTTTGACTACCAATTAATTATAAGACACATGTAGTGTACCTAATTATTACAAATAAAGACATGTCATTTTTTAATTTAACCCTTGGAATTTTGACCAAGGATGTCAATTTTTCGTCCATCTTGATTGGATGTTTCATTTGACACAATCAAATAGTCAAGTTGATTAGTTAAATATTATATGTGTCATTCATGTTATGAGCCTTTAGTCAAGAAAAAAACAATTTTAGTAAAAAATAACAATCTATGAAAACGAACATCTTCAAAAACCATGATTTGTTATAGTATAAACAATATTAAGTTATGAAAAAAAAAGATTACACAACAATTATTACCAAATTGTGGTCAAAGAAGTGTGTGATATAGGTGGGGCAAGATTAATACCAATTTGCTTTTGTGCTACTGCCCTCATTGTTTTGTGGTGGCAAGCCTTTAAATGGTGAATAGATAATAAATAGGTTCAAGTTGGTTGTTATAGTCAACCACTTAGGGAGGCGTGCATGTCATTATGTATGTGAAGGTAGTTGGCCTATTAATTGGTAGGTAGGGGCAATAATGAAGTTAGTAGGTAGGCGAGGTAAGAAAAATACAATTTTGTTGTGAAAAAAAATTACATGTAACTAAAACATTAAATAAACTAATTGTTTTAACATGGCTTCTTAGGTAGGGAACAAGTATCAAATGTGAAAAAAATTCGTGTCTAACCTAAAGAGTGCATCCAAAGTGGTGCACTAGCGAGTGTTGAGTCACTATTGTTATAAGGGATGAATGATGATAAACATTTTTTTGTGGGAAAAATTCACAACTTGGTGACCATATATATTAAATAAAACAAGAATATTTTGTTAAATATTTTTTTGCGAGGGAAATTTCTTTAAACATTTCAAAAAAAATTAATTTTTCACTAAGATTATCACCATTAATGCGTGTTAAAAAAAAATTTGGGCATGCTTTTTTAATTATGTTAAATCAAAAAATTGATTTAAAAAAACTACGATATTCCCTTATGGTAAATGAAGGTTTTCCTCTTTTTGGATGACATCAAAGGTGGGTTATCCTATTAATGTATTATTCATTAAAAAATATGTTTAATGCATGGACAACATTGATTCACTTGCCTAAAATCTAATAGTCATTATTGTACTCACTATAACCTCCCAAGCAAAGTACAATTTATATATATTTTTTGTTTTCAAAATATTTTTATCTTTTTTCACAAACATGTAAAAGTAATTCTCATTGATTATCTTAGATTTTTAACATGAAAAATAGTAGGAAAATGATTTGGAATGGAAAAAAAACAATTCAAAAATGTTTTCATGTGTTTTTGGCACAAAGGCAATTGACACAAATAGAAATTTAATTTAGATTTTAAATATTTTATCATTAGCAAATATTGTTGAATATTTTTCACATGCAAATTGCATATTATTAAACACATATGCATTGCAAACATGCAAGTTCACTTCATAAAACCCAATTTGTTGGGGAATTTGTAATTCACAACACAATGCAAGAGCATCATACCTCACTGCAACCACCACTATATTGATTTCCTGCTCCCAAAAAACTTCATTTCTCACTTTCAAAGCTTGTTTCATGAACACACTAGTAAGGAGATGAATTGTTGAACTCAAAGCAATCTAAACATCAAATTGCCTAAACCAAATAAATTCCCACACAGCTACAAATATTTATAGCAAAATGTTGGATCGTCTATTGTGAATTCTTATAATTTCATTACATGTGTGTGAGAACATGAATTTCATATACTATAAAATAGAATAAAATAGATGATGACGAGGGAAAGTAAGCTTGCAAAAATCTAATTGAGAATAAGAACATAACAGTAGATCCATCGGGCCATCAAGGAAAGGTCTTTTGCAAAGAAAATTGGATTTTAATGTTTTCAATGAACTATGTTTAATAATTTGGAGCATTTCGATATGTGTGCATATTCATACTTGGCTAGTTGTTACTATGTCATGTCAACATGCCAAAAACATATTAAGAGCAAGGAGTCAATCACTTGAACAACAAGCAAATAAACATTGAGCAAACACAAAAACATAAACAAAAAGAAACAAAAATCTTTGTATTTTGCACTATACCGAACCCTTCATTAATGATATTACTTTGTCCTTGGTTTAGAGAACTTTAATTACTGTCCAACCAATTTTTTTCTTGTGATGCAAGTGTTGCATGGGATCAATACACCAACAATTTCATCTTAGCACCACCAAGTTGCCATTTAAAGGCATGCTTGGTGTAATGCAATGGAATTGTTTTAAGAAAAAAAAGAATGTTTATAAGATTTATGCAATCATTTGCACCCTTACATAACCATTTAGATTTTTAATAAAATATTTTATTAATAAATTCTTAGTGGTGTTGTCCAAGTTACATATATATAGTTAGCTTTGCCCATATTTGTGCAAATTGTAAACTAGTGGAGGGATTTCCCTTTCAAATTTACCTACTTTTTAAATATTATTTTTCCAAGTAGAATTCAATTCCATTGAAATGGGATTTTTTTTCTAATATATAAATTGTAAAAAAAATTAAACTCGATTTTTTAAAAAATTGGGGCCACCCAGAAGTTAATGTTGTGTGATGTTAAAAAGGTGAGAAAAAACTTTAAAACAATAATAAACAACATAAAGGTTTTTTATTGTCCTCATCTCCCCCCCCCCCTTTACAATAAAACTTCTAAATGCACAAAACTTTTCATCATTTTTATAAATGCATTTCCAACTATGTGAACACTTTATGCATATGTTTGTAAGCATGGAAAATAATACAAAATATTATGGGTAGAGGTTAATTGTTTGGAACATTAACCAAATTTTAATATTCAAATTTTAAACAGATATTAAAAAAAGATGTTTTGGATATATAAATTATAATTATAAACGAACTTTTTAAATCCATAATATGGGTACATTTATGGTTGGGGTATTCCTTTTTTGGGCACATGATTGAAAGATTTACTTTTTTCTATCTACCATATATAAAATCTATTCATAACAAATTTAAGTGAAAAAATTTCCATAATTCAACTCAAGGTAATTCATATGGTGATAGTGATTTTTCACATGCATACATAATTGTGCATCAATATTTTGATAAAATGCCATAAACTCAAAAAATGTGTACATTAATTTCCACAAACAACTTGACTTGTTTTTCACATGATTATTTCCTACACATGTGACTTGCATTTTGGGCTTCATGTTTGAAGCTTAATGAATACAAACAATCAACCAAATGATAAAAAAAATCATTTTGTTTGTAGCCTTTTCAAAATGAATTTTGGAACCTTCAAAATTTTAATATGATGTATAATGTAATCATATGCATTCAATGAACATTGTTAAACATAAATATAAACATTGTTTATCCATGAATTTTTTTGAAATCAATTGCATGATTAATGCATTCCTTTTAAATCTCTTTAAATGAAAAAAAAGAGTTAAAACAAGGATTGAAATTATTTAAAATGACTTAGAAAGACATTTATATTATATTCAATTGATTTTAAAATATTTTTATCAATTTAACATAACATAATTCCATATAACACTTCACTATAATTGTAAAACAATAAATGTTATGAAAATTCAAATTAATCTTTTACAATCATTTTTAAAAAAGAGTCGTTTTGGGTATTGTAATTGTGAATATGCATGTAGGGAATTTTCTTTTTGATATTTGCATTTTTTTTTCTTGTCCCATTTCATTTTTTAATCTAGGGTTTTTCTTTTTATTCTTCTTTCAAAATTCAAATTCCCAAAGGGATTTTGTGCTAATAATGTTCTAAAAAATACTACCAAGAATCAAACTACATATTTTCATTTTTGAATTGAAAAGATAGTTTACATGAAGAAATACTTTTTGAAGGTGCAAGACTTTCCTTTGTTCTTCATGTTGTATGTTGGCAAATCACCTTCCAAAATCTTCAACTTATCAAATTTGATCTATATTCAAGACATGCCACTATATTATATGAAAGGTGTTACATATTAGTCAAGTAAAGAACTTGGGAGGCAACATTCCAAAATTAAAGGGCCTACTATTGAGAGGTAGCTGAGTTCAATGTTGCATTTTGAGAATGTTCCCTACCTATGGGCTTTACCACCTAATATTACATGTGCTTATAGTTGTTAATGCAATCAATACAAGAGAATTGCTACAATTCTTTTTCCCTTAGTTTGCCCTTTGCCACAATTTTTTTCACCTTGGCATTTCTAGACATGTTTTGGGCATGTTACAAGTGTTACAGGGTATGTAACATGCTACAAGAACCTTGGCACATTCTACCTGCCATATTAGGTGCCCCTTGGTACTTGTAACATGGAAAATTATGGGTACAAAACATGACAAGTTGAAAAAAAACATGACAAAAGGTAGACTAGGCAAAAAAAATTCAGCAACACTTTTGTATTGACTAGATTAACAACTATGGGCATATGTAATGTTAGGGTTTAACCCATCATAAAACATGGCTGAATGTTTTCATGAACCTAAACCTTGGTAGATCACAATTTTTAGGAGGGGGAGGGCTCTTGTGCCTCCCACTCTTAAGAAGTAAGTGTAAGGTCAAGCCCATATCTTGGAGGGTTATTCATGATATTCATGGGATTTACACATTATTTATAGGGATAAATCATTGACATTTACATACACAACATTGAAAAGTACCTTTTGTGTAAGGAAAAGTCTTAGGATGAAGGAATTATTAGAGTAAGGTCCTTCTCGAGGTGGGAGCCGAGGGGTCACACATCTTGGTAATTCCTTGAGTCAAGGGCTTTACCTAACATAAAGAAACATTGCAATGTTTTCTATGTTGGGTAGTAGGATGATGGTAAGGTAAGTAATAAGTGGTGTTGGGTGGTTCTTGACTTTTATCAAAAAAAATCTCTAGTTATGATTCTTTAAAATAATTAGAATGCGTTCAATTCCAAAAAAAAAAGAAGGAACATTGAGGCTGGTTCTGATCCGGTTCTTCAAAAAATGTTGGTCTTGGTTTTGAAAATTAGACCTAGTTTCATGTAACCGAGTTTGAAATCATCAGTTAATTGTTGATTAACGCCTATTTTGAACTACCCTTTCCCCCCAGCAGAAGTTCTGATTCCAGTTCCAGAATTAAGTTTGTGCTTGGTTTCAATTCTAGAACTGAAGCCAGTTCTGAAACTTAATTCTAATTTCGATTCTAAAAATTAGTCCATTTTGATTAATCAAATTGGTGATTTCTAACCAGCCAAACTGGGTAATCACTCAACACTAGCAGTCTGTTGAATAGATGGAGGGATGGGAATGGATAGGGACCAAGGAAAGGATTGGACAACAGTGATAATTTGTCTCATGGGCAAGTGTTGGGAAAGAAAAGTTGCCTTCGGAAACACAGGATCATAATTTCTTTGTTCAGGAAATCATAACTCCATGGGTCAAAACATAACATCTCAGTAACCAACATGATTTTTGTTTCATGGATTGAAATGGAAATTGTATTTATAAAATTCATTCGTTTTACAGTAAATTTTTTTTAGGTACTATGGAACAGTCAAGCCTGAACCCACTATGTTAGATAAGCCCAAGATGAACATGTTAGGACAAACTAGGTGATGCACCCTATGTAATGGGCAAGGGTGAGATCATTCCACCATGACAGACAATACTTGGTCTGGGGTGGTGGTGTAGTCAACAATTTAAAAAAAAAAAAAATGTTCTCTTGAGAGTTTGGTCACAATTTTGAATGTATGATCATCACCAAAAGAATATGTCATATAAGTGATTAAAAAAATGACATAATTTGTCATCAGCCCTAACCTTAAGGTGAACACCTCAGGCCTTGGGCATTCCTGAAATAATGATCCCTGTGTCTCAGAGGCTCGTTATTTCAGGATTGCTCTAGCATGAGCACATTGCACAGCAGAAAAATGGACGGACTTTTGCTGATTTTTAAAATTCTTTTTCCTATGATATTTGGTAGGTACCCGATCAGTACATGCTAGGTATCAGGGGAAAAAAGTAATGCATTTCAAAAAACAATGTTCTTATGAAAAAACAAAACGCCTTGTGAATTCTTGCACTTAAGAATGCTGCATTGCAAGGGCCTAAATGAACCAGCACCCACCAATGCACCAGTTGTGGATGAGACTGTTTTGGTCATTTTGGGATGAACCCAAACCATTTAACCTAAACCAAACCAAACATTGAGGTGGGTTTTTTTTCCTTTTCACTGGCCCACCCTTCCCTAAAATTTCAAAAAAATTCTCCCCTTTCTTTTTTTCCTCTTTTTTCTTCTCCTATTTTGTTCTTTCTTTCTTCTTCTTTTCCATTGTTGCTGTAAGTTTTTTTTCATCATTTTTTTTTAATGCTATTGTTATTATTATTTTTTCTTCTCTTTTGTTTGTGCTATAGATTTTTCTTCTTATGATTTTTTTTTCATTTTGTTGTTACTTTAGTTTTTTTTTTTCATGTTTAGTTTCTTTGTTTTCTTCTATTGTTACAACTTTTTCATCGTTTCGTTCCTTTTTTGTTTTTCTTCTCCCTTTTCAAGCATTTTCTTTTTTTCATCAATGCACTTGCTGCCATTTCTTGTTGCATCATCATTAGTTATACACATCACACAAAATATGCCTTTATCTTTTTCCTTGTTTTTTTTTGTTTTGGTTTGAAAGTAGAAGCAAAAAGGAAACGCAAGAAAAAGAAAGAAAGAAATGAAGAAAAAAGAATAAAAGAGAAGGAAATGGAATTTTTTAAAAAAAAGATGAAATGAAAAAAAAAGAAAACAAAGAATTTTTTTCTCATTTATAGTTTTTATTTAAAAAAAAATAATTCTAGAAGAAGTTTCTTTTTTGTTTTGTTCTTTCTTGAAGATTTTTTTTTTGGTTATAATTGTGAATTCAAGAAGAATAATTCTAGTTTTGTTTCCTTTTCATTTTTATTTGTTTCCTTTTTTTGTTTCTTTAATAATAAGAAAAATGGGTTATTTTGGGTTAATTTTCTAGTTTTCCTGTTTTTTAAATGTTAGAAGAATTTTTTTCTTTTATTATGTTTGTCCTACATATCCCCCCCTATTTTTCCATTCTTTTTGGTTTCCAAAATTCCAAAAGATGACGTTTTTTTTCTATTTCTTTTTTTTCTTATTTTCAATTTTTTTTACAATTAAAATAAATAAATTCTAGTAGTCTATATATGTTCATACCCATGTAATTATTTTGGGTTTGGTTTATATTTTTCAAATTTACATATTAATGTGTATCATGTGTTTCATGTAGATTTTGAATAATTATGAAATACCAATTTGTAACCAATGTCATTCAACTCCAATTGTATCACTATCAACTTTGCACTCATCAACATATGTTATTAAGGTGGTTAAAATAACAAGACTTTATCGATGAACACATGACATGGTGGTTGGTGAAAATAGGTTTATAAAGGTGCCTTTTGGAATTAGAAAGTAACATGCATATCTTATTTAGGTTTCTTTAACATAAACCATGACATGGAGTTCATGTTTCCCATTTTTTGGTCATTTAAAAAAGTTTTGATAGATGTGATATTTGCATCAATACATACAAGTTTTGTTTTATTGCAATTGTCACTTCACATTTGTATTATGTTTACTTACTTTGAATGTGAACATCGCATTAAAATAATTTCAAAAACATAAAGTTCAATGTGAAGTACTTGTATAAGGGCCACAAAATAAACATTAGTTTTGTTAGAATGATTTTGTAGTACCCACATTTGAAGCATAAAATATTGGCTGATTTTTTGGATGGTTTGTGTAATACCCACATGTTGGGCATAAAATATGTATGTTCAATGAAAAAAATGATGACAATAATAAAATAAAATTTAGAGGAAGTAAACTAATTGTGATAAATAATAGAAGAAAATAATTTAAAATAAGAAAAAGAAAAAAATTAAAGCATTCTGGTCACAAAATATGTAATAATTATTGAGGTGTATTGTATTTGAAATGACATTGTTTTCATATGTGAATATTGTATTTTGTGATTAAAATTTCAATTATTTTAACTTTTAACAATGACTAGCAAAATATGTAATACTTATGTGTGGATCACAAAAGTTAATCAAATGTGCAATACCCGCATTAAGGGTTACTATTTATTGACATCAAGGTATCAAATATGATTAATATGGTTGTTAGTTCATTTAGTGTAATACCTTCATATTTTGTATATCATACATTGGTAGACATTAACATAATGTAAATGATAATTATGTAGGTGAGGGGGGTGGGTAAATAAATAAGTATGTAAGTAGGTTGGTGGCTAAACAAGTAGGTATGTACATAAATAAAAAACAAGTTAGATCAATAATGTAATTATGTCAATAAGATGGTTAGGTCAATAGGGTAGCCAAATTTTTTGTTAACAAAATAGTTTTAAAATTAATTCCAAAAAATATATAAGTTTTTTTAAAAGAGAAAATTTTAACCAAGAAAAGATAGAACTTTTGCCAACAAGTAAAGGTTTAAACATAAAGAGATGGAAGTTTTGTCAAAAGGTGTAGGTTTAATCAAAAAAAATTTAAAGTTTTTTCCAATTTGTAAAGGCTTAACCATTAAGAGATAGAAATTTTACTAAGAGGTAAAAGTTTAATTCAAAAAATATAAGGGTTTTGCCAAGAGGTAGAGGTTTAATTAGGAAGAGTTCAAAGTTTTTTCAAGTGACAAAAATATAGGCAAAAGAATATAAAGGTTTTGTCGAAAGGTAAAAAATTAGCTAAAAAGAAGTTAAGGTTTTGTTAAGAAATAAAAGTTTAATCAAGAATAAATAGAACTTTTGCCAATGTGTAATGATTTAGCCATGAACAGATGGAGATGTTGTCAAAAAATATAGGTTTAACCAAGAAAAGTTTAAATTTTTTTCAAAAGATGAAAATTTAGCTAAGAAAATATATAAGTTTTGTTAAAAAGTAACGGTTTTGCCAAGAGATAGACATTTAATTAAAAATATATAAATGTTTTGTCAACATGTAAACATTTAGTCATGAAGAGATGGAGGTTTAGTCAAGAAGAGTTAAAAGTTTAGCCAAAAGATATAACTCTAGCGAAAAAAAGTTAAAAGTTGTGCCAAAAGATATAAGTTTAATAAAAAAGAGTTTAAAGTTGTGCCAAAAAATAAAAGTTTAATCAAGAGATATAAGTTTAGCCATGAAAAAAATAGATAAAATATTGATAGGTAAAGCCTAGATGCAAGTCAACAATGTAGTTAATAGTTAGGGAACTAGGTGATTACGTTGGAGAGTAGTATGGCCAGAGTTGGGAAAAAAACACTCACAAAATAAAAAGGGTCAAAAATCAGCAGCCCAAAAAGGTTGACTGTGGTACGATGTTAGGTTAACATAGGGTCAGGAACTAGACGAAAAAATGCAACCCATTGTATTGATAAAACAGCCAACTGATGCACAGATGGGTGCTGGTTCACTCTGGCCCATCACAAATACTACAACTATAATATTTATTGAAGTTTTTACAATAGGTGTTTGGGCATTACCCTCTAAAAGTGAAGGGCAAAGCTGAAGGTCCAAGGCATAATGTTCTAACAGCCAGGCATCTTTCTGCCCACGGAGGAGCACATCATATGATGTCGACCAAAATCAACAGTGGGTGTTCCTTGTCAGCGACACACGCCCTGCTGTCTTACTGGCCCAAGAAATTACATTTGGGGAGGTCCCGCAAACAGCCAAGGAAATCTCTGCCACCATTGTTCGGAATCTGCAAGCTTCTTCAAGCATGTTCCTTCTTCCTTGTACATGAGGTCAGTGTTTAGTGTGGGGGAAAGGGCAGCACTAGAGGCTGTTCCTCTGTTTGAGGGCACAGGAGGAAAAAGCTCACACAAATGTTACCCACCAGTCTTAAAAAGATTCTCTAAAGTTTCAAAGTCCCACAGAACCCAAACAAATGAAAAATAGGTAAAAGGAAACGAAAAGAGTCACCGAAAATTGGCTTCAGGACAGGCCTTTACATCACCCTAGAATGACTCTTGTTAGTTCATTTGGAAGTGTTTGTATGCCAATTATGAAAAAGGATGCTCTTTAGAAACTGATTATGAAAAGAAATTTCTGGCAAGGATTTCTCTGCGTGGTAAGAATTGGTAAGAAAGAAGTGGCAGAAATGGCCTCTAAAAAGCAAGCGTTAAGTACCAGCAGAATAGCCATTCTGGACCGTCTGATTGAATCAAATCTGCCAGATGGCCGTGCGGTTGAGGTTCCAGCTGGCATGAAGATAATTTAGATAACTCGTTTACCCCCTAAAAAAGAACCCCGTGAAACCTCGCAAAATACGTACATACTCCCGGATGCGTGTATATCGAGAATACGAAAATCATAGGACGTGAATAAACAGAAGAATAGACTACAAGAAAAAAGATACGACCGTTAGATTCCTCCATCTATACGGTTCATTACGTAGGGTACTTGGAGAAATACATTGTACGTACGTACTCATAGTATGAGTGATAGTATATCAGTGCTAAGATACGTATCTATTTTTTCTACGTACATTTTGTACGTAGATTTGGATTTTGGCTGTTTACTCGGCTACTCCTTTGCCTCGCTGTTTTGCATCGCCGGCTTGTCTCGTTCACACTTTGCGCACAAGGCTAATCCCCTTTTGCAACGCACACATCGTCGCGGAAGGATGCGCATCGATGCGATGCGATGCGATGCGAGTGGGGAGTTTTCTGGCGGCGGCAGCACCGGACTAAGAACGCCAGCAGCCGTAGGGCTGTTGTTTCTGGAGGATGGTAACATAGGAGAGTGCGCGATTTCGCGTGGTGCAAAAATATCTCCGATTTCATAGCGACGTTTTAGCGATTTTGATTGCGGTGGACAAGGCGAGGAGCAGTACAGTTGTGAGCGCGGAAAAGCGGTGGATGGGTATTATTGTGCAAATGGAAGCCTCAAGTTGTAGTAGTATTTCGGCGCATGTTCTTCCGGCTTTCGCGCCTGAGAAAGGAGTGGCCGTCAGAAAGCGAGCTCACAACAACGCGAGTGGTTCCTCGTCGCTCGTAATGCAGCAGCCTAATACTTTGTTGGCGCGGTTGTCGTTGCCGGCGACACACTCGCGCGCTCCTCCTCCCCCTCCTCCTTCTCAGGTTAGTTGTTGCTTTAGGGCGCCGACTTCGGGGCTTACCGAGTTAGAGGTGTTGTGGAAGGTGGAATCTGGAGGGGAGCTCAAGTGGGGACAAACGTGGTCGCTGCAACTGCAAAGGGGCGGCGGCGGGGGTAGTTGTGCTGCGGGTGGGAGCCCTTCCTCGTCATCAACTATAGGGTGTAGGAATCTGTCATTCGAGAATTTGGAAGGTTATTGGTGTAGGGATAGGAGAAGGAGTGTGGCAAATCTTGGTTTGCAGCAGCATTATGGTTTGCTTCCTTCTTCGTCTTCTTCCACTTCTTGTTGTTGGGATCTGAAGAAGAAGAATAAGAAGAGGATTCCGCGGTTCCAGTGCCGAGGCAGTTCGCAGGAGTTGAACAAAGGAGGAGGAGGAGGAGGAGGAGGAGATGGAGATAAAACGGAGGAGGGAACAGAAGGGGACGGGTATGAACTGGCAGGCGGGGAAGCCAAGGAAGGACGAAAAGAGAAGAAGACGCCGGTTTCTTCTTCTGGCGCTGCGGGACCTGCAAATGCATTCGATCTTGCAAACTCGGGATCGAGGTTGAATCGGGAGGCCGCCGCAGAGTTGGGCAGCCTGGAGTCGGAACTGTTTCTCTACACGGTATATTTGACGTTCTTTTTCCTTTGAGATCTCTCAATAGTGTTCAATAGTGTTGGAATTTGATTGTGCAGTGTGGCTCTTGACCAGTTCTCTATGATGTCCTGTACTTAGGTTTACACCTTAAAGTTGAAATGCTGTAAGGAAAATTTACAAGTTTGGTTCAAATGCTGCATATGCGGGGATTCTTTTTAGGATATGTAACACAAAGAATTCACTCTTCCTAGATCTAAGTCAGGAATCTCTTGTGCATGTGTGCTCTTGCAAGTGTGCCACTCATTTGAATGGCTTCCTACGAAGTAGTTGCATGGGGGAGCATGCACTTGGGGGTGTCTTTGTTTGTGATGTGACCATTTGGTGATTCCTAGGGTTTCTTGCCCAAGCAGCAAAGTTTTGTGGGGCTGACAGACTTTCTGACTGTAGGGGCGAATGAGGGCTTTGAAAAGTTTTGAGGAAGAAGTGTCAAAGTCAGATGAGGAGATCAATCTGGTCAGAGCAGCTGTATTTGTGGCCCAGCATTTGTAAGTGTTCTTCTATGCTGTGTGTGTTGTTTGTAAGCACTCAAGGGAAATCATTGTTGATGTGGAACATGGATGTTTCCATTCTTCTGTTCAGCTCTTTTGTGGACATGGTCTTGGTTGATAACATTTTGGGATAGTGGAATCATGTATATGAGAACTGTGATTCTAAAGATGGACAGTCTGTAACTAAGTGAAATTTGCACGTTTAGTCTAGATACGATCTGCGAGCCTAACGTAATTAAAGGGTCTTGCCTTTATGCTTTGATAAGATCAAAAGGTTTAAGCTTTGATATCTGTTCAGATATCACATGTAGAGATTGGTCTTGCTGTGTGGTGCTGGAAGATCCTGGTCTGTGCTGTAGGGTTGATCGATTTGGTGCTAAAATCTATCCTTTGCAAAGCAGTGCCTGTGGCTCTTCAGATGTTTAGGATTTGGTTTCAAAGGTGAATCAGACAGTTGTTCAGGCTTCATTTGCTCTGTAGTTTTCCTTTGAAACTAGCATGAAATGGAAAAGCAGTGTTTTCTGGTCTGATTGTGGTCAAGTGGTTGCAGGTATCCAAGAGTCACAGCTGATGAAGTTGAAGCTCAACTGGACCAGATGGCTGCTGATTTGGAGCGTTCATTACCTCCCCATGGAGGTAATTCCACACCCACTTTGACCCTATCAGTTTGATTCTTTCCAGAATAACTTTCTTTTCTCCTTTTCATTTGTACTCTTGAGTCTGATTGGGACGGTTAGGGTTCAGTAATTGAACACTTCAAATTGTGATGTTTAACATGCTCCAAACAGCAGTGTTGGCACAAAGGGCCAACCTCATGGAGCTTGTTGTATCTATTAGGAGATGTCACTCTGGTTGAGAACCTACTAAGCTCCATTGGCATCTGTGCTGAAGACCATTTGCATTACGAACTATCTTGATCTGACTCTGTGACAATGCCAGTCAAGGTTTGCCAGTCAGTAAAAAGGACTCTTTTACTCTCTGGTCCTCATTTGTTTACCCCTGTTGTCCGTTATTCTATGTCTTTTCTTCTTATTGTGATGGTTCAAAAAACTGCTTTGAACTTTAGGTTTTTGTGGCTGAAAAATAAAGTAGAGATCAATTTGTTTGAAAATCTTCATAGCTTCAAAGTTGCAGAGGCTTCAGATTTGATCTCTTGGCTGGATTTCTTATTAGACAATTTGTTTCTTTGTTTTGGTCAGGGTGTTTATAGACA
>Ga0116229_10000363_pt1 | contig 57492 bp, 46 predicted proteins | sample S1TSphgellanicum_3_FD_87313 | JGI IMG/M metagenome (GOLD analysis project Ga0116229, IMG submission 87313) | Host-associated microbial communities from peat moss isolated from Minnesota, USA - S1T2_Fc - Sphagnum magellanicum MG | ecosystem: Host-associated > Plants > Peat moss > Unclassified...
AATACAACCCCCCAAACATTGTAAAAATATAAATGTCCAAAAACCTTAAAAAAAAACCCAAAACCCAAACCTAATTCCCCTTTTCTTCCTTCCCCCCCCCCCCCCCTCCTTTTTGTTTTTTTTTTCCTCTCCTTCTTCTCCTCCTTTTCTTCTTCTTCTCCTTCCTCCTTATTATTGTTATTTGTTGTAGGCATTGCCGCCCACCATGAAAACCACAACATGGAGCTCTTCTCCCCACCACCCCTATTCCTCTTGAGCTCTACAACAACAACTAATGTAACCACTACCACCAACACAAAAGGATGACAAGGGGCGGGCCCTCCTCGCCCCTCCTTTTGTTCTTAGTTATGTTATTATGTTGACAACACCAACAAGGGGGGTTCTGTCCTACTCCCCCCATTTCTTGGTTCATGACAAACAACAAAGGTCTGGGAATTTAAAACTCCTAGCACCCATAGGCGGTGGCATTCCTCACTGTCGCTTGCTCCTATTGATGCTAAAAAAGAAAAAAGTCTAACTAGAAAGAGATAGAAAGTAAAAGAAAAGGGAGGGTCCCTTTGCAATAGTGGTAGGGACCTTCCTTTGTGAGTTTTTTTTTTCACAAAATAAAATGCACATGAGTGGCAAGAGTTGGGAACTCCTTTGGCACCTTCCACTAACCACACATCACAATCATGATGCATGTGCCTTGCTAGATAGTTGTTGAAACCTAGTGGGGTAGCTAAAGATCACACTCCAAAGTCGATTACAAGCACAAACACACACCACCACACAACCACATCTAGTTACACCAAGCTAAAATTTCCTCATTCCAAGATATTCATGCCTTATTAAGGTTCAAATCTTCAAGGTGTGCCTCTAGCTACAAACTCATACACCAAACAAATACATACGCCACACAACCCCAATAATAGTTGTAACAAAATCTCGTGCAAAACATAAATAATGCTAAACAAAACTAACTATTGCATTAAACACAAACTAGTCGCAACTTTTGGTGATTCAAAAAAACTCATTTACAAATAACAAAACATAGGAATCCAAGTCCAGAACACATAAAAACATGAAACCGCACAAGATGTGCAAAATGAAAACACATAAAAACACATGAAAATTGCAAACCCAAAAAACAATCTCTTAAAATCTCAAATCATAAAAAGTGATTTGAAACGACACAAGGAAATATATCCCAAATGTGGAAAAGTTCAAACTTGTTCACATTAGAACTAATTTGTAGCTAGACTGACTGTTAAATTGGATTAACATAATTAATAAGGATTAGGACTAATTAAACTAAATTTAATCCTATAACTAAATAATAATTCTTGACAAAAGTAACATTTGCTAAGATTTTGTTTTAAATGAACTTTCTTGAATCTTTGAAACACCAACTGAATATGTTGTAAATGATCCTTCCAATTTAGATTGTGTACGTTGACATCATCAATTGACTTTCAAAAAATGATTGTTCCAATCTTTGAATACCTTAACCATCATCCATGAAAAAAATCAGTTACATTCTTCAATTTGAATGGCATAATGTTCCATTCATAAAGCCCTGATTTGTTTGATGATTCCGGGGTTTTTTATATCTTTAGGTGCCATCAAAATCTACCAAAACCTGGATTGAAGATCTAAAGCAATAAACCATGTTGATTCCCCCAACTGATCCAACACATCATCAATTAGCGGCATGGGGAATAAATCTTGCCATGCTATGCATTAAGTGGCCTGTAGTCACCACATAATTTCCTATTGCCATCTTTTTTCAACGGCAACATCACTTTACATGCATATTATAATGAACTCTTACACATCTTGCCCAAATCTACCAAAGCTTGTACTTGCTTGTTCATTTCAACCTCTTCCCAATAAGATAATCTTTTGTGGGTCATTTGACAAGGTGGAAACCCCTATGTGTCAATTGCATGTTCACCAATGGTGCAATGACCTAATTCACCTTTGTGCCATGCAAAAATGTCTTGGAATTCTTCTAACAAATCCCACAACACCCTAGCTTGTTCATCTAGAGAATTACCCAATTTGATCTTCGATTTGATTTCAACCCACCTATTAGTTGGGTATTCATATGTACTTCCTTTTTGCATCACTACATGAAAGAAATGGGATGCAGGATTTAGAGATTGTTTTCAAATTGCCGAATCCTCTACTTTTCTTCTTTTTGAACACATAATATCCAATATGAAAATTCATAATCATTTGCATATTATCTTTCAAATAAACTTTATTGTTATTCTTATAATACCAAATTGAGCATTTGCATCAATGCTTCATCATCCAAGACCTAGTTCATTCCATGATTGCTTAGTTCTTCAATTTGATTTGCTTCCAATGGTAGAATCCTTTTGAGATTATCATTTACATCATCTTTTGATTCCAAAAGAGAATCATGATGGCGATTGTCAAAACCAAGAGCTTGGGAAGTTCATGCTTTTATTTTTTTTGCATGCAAAGGTTCCAAATTCATGTTGAGCTGAATTTGTCAAGATATGCCTCCTCTAGCCTTGTAACCATTTGAAGCATGTTGATGACATTGAGAAGCAAAACTTCCACTGCAACACCTAGACCATTCCAAACCTATATCACTCCTTTCTCAACACCAAAAATAGCTCCAATTTGCATGAGAAAATCTAGCCCTAACAATATATCATAGTTATCAATGTCCACCACAAGAAAAATCATTTGGCAGACCACCTTGCCCACCATAACATGAATGTCCTTGATTCTTCCATGCCTGAAGTGTCTTATATGTTTCATGACCTTAAACCATATGCATGATGCCAAGCTCTTTCATTACACTTGCAACCATGACAAATGTTGGGGCACTAGTATCAACCAAACTTTCAAGTGAAACTTGATTAATTTCAAAAACCAAATGAAGGGTTTTATTATGATTCATTTTGTTGATGCAAACCCTTTTGATAGTAGGTATGGGTATGGTAGGTGAAAATTTTATCTATTAATATTTTATGCCTACTGACAAAATAATACAATCATACTATCAAACTATACTTTAAAGGTTCACAATTTGTGGTTTTATTCATTCTAATTTCTTTGTAATTTTTTTGCACACAATTTATTCATTATAATTACTATTCCAATTTCCTAAAATTTTTATTATCATCAATAATAAAAATTTGTGGTTAGGTTTTTGTTAAGGGGGTAGGATGAGTACATGATTTTGGACGAACAAGGCATTTAGGATAATGATTGATCAGGGAACTTTGTTAGTTTGAATTTTGAATTCTTTATGGTTTTGATCATGATGAGGAGATTGGGGATTGTTCAAAATGAGAGAGTTCTGGAAAACAAAAGGAGATTTTTAGACACAAAATTTTGGAAAGAAGAGTGAGCGGAGCTATAGGTACTTGCAGTAGAAAACCACAAATTTTATTTTGATATACCACAAATTTTAATTGTTGTTTTGAGATTTTTTTCAACAAAACATGGGATTCTATTGTAATTTTGATTCATGTTTATAGAAATACAGAAAAGCATAAACTTTTATAGTGAATTTTATGTTCATATTATTGTGTGAATTGTTTTAATATGAGAATATCATGAAATGAAATGTAATCTTGTTTTTGGAGTTTTTTTTAACAATGTATTTTGAAATGCAAATTTTGGTTATATGAAATAACCATGAATATGGTGTTTTAATGAATAGAAATGTTAAAAATGTTGAGAATTAAGGTAGGAATAATGAATGTATGCATGTGAAATGCAAATATGTTGTTATAGTAGTGTGAAATATTATGAAGGAATTAAATTTCATTTCTACTAGTTTCACTATTTTAGTTAGAAAAACACAATAGTTCAGAATAATTTCATTGTTTCCTCATTAATATCCAATGATGTTAGTAAGTGAGCGGGCGAGCCGACAAGCATGAGTGGCCAAACCTACTTAGGTGAGTAGGAAGGAATCTTAAAACATATTCCATGCCATATCATGGATATTTTTAGTATATTTGTTTGCCACATGGATATTATTAAGTGATATGGTAGAATATTCTACCATATCATATAATATTATGTGACATGGCAAAATATTCTATGACAAGCGATGGAATATTTTGTCACATCACATCCATGGTTTGTTTTAAGATCAACAATGGCTTATTGATTTTGAACATGGGTTTAACCAAGAAAGTTGTCAAGAACATTAATGCTTTCTGACAATAATTATAATAATTTCAAAAATGTCAAAAGGGTGGTAATTACATACTTGAAAAATATTTGATGAAAATTAACTTTTCAAAATATATTAAATATTTGACAAACATGTGTTGAAATGGCCGAGGCATTATACATCAATATACATCACTTTACAATGATTGAAAAGTTACAAAGTGGAGAAAAAAACCATTGGGCCGAAACTAGAATCTAAACTTCTTACATAGTTCAGCTAGTTACAAAGAGTTTTATGAATGAGATTTTGATGTACTATCACAAGAGTTCAAAGGCTTTAAAGTGCTTCAACAAACACTAAACTTCATCCCAATTCCATAGTTAGTGATGAATGAACTCTTTCGTGAGCCCATAGAACATAATTGTTTGTAAGATGTGATACACATGTTTACATTGCACAAACACCCCACGACCGACCAAAAAACCTACCAACATTGTGACAAAGTAGACATATGAACATCCAAGGTAATTTTTAATAGTCACATTGTATCCTTTGTCATTTGAAAGAATATTGTAAATTCGTCCATACTCAAGTGAGGGGACATCAACAATGGGGAAAATAGTGCATTGGGTAAGTAAGATGCTAGCCTCCCAATTGTTGGTGTACTACTGTGTTAATTTGAAGAGGGAAGGTCATCTCATTTCTTGCCACCACAAGTTGTAAGCCAACAACTTGCATCAGCTGGTTACACAATGTTGTGAGCATTTATAACAAGCACATGCAAAATGCTTGAACTACATGATTGGGAACCAAATAGACTTCAAACACAATTATGGTCAAAGGAAAACCCCATTTTTTCTAGAGTTGTTACTTCCTTTTGAATAAGTCATTACCTTCTTAGATGGGCCATATAGTTGGAACTAAAGGCCTAGCAACTGCATATTTTTGCATATCCCACTGACACAATTGTTCAAATCATTGAAACAAAACCAATGCATATGGTGGTTTAGTGATCTGTTATGAAAATGTACCCAAAATCTTGAGTATCATGGAGTAGGAGTTCCACTTACAAATTTGTAAAAGTTGATTTTTACTTTGCATTTGAGCCCTATTATTTTCTAGAGTGTAGAACATTGAATTGCAGAATTGGGTGAGCAGCGTTCAATCCACCACTTGCCATCAACAATACTTTCTTTCAATTCCAAGCCACCTCAAGATATCAAATGTAAACAAGTATTGGAACAAGAAGGCGGTTGCTACATGCCTACATCCCCGACAATATTAAGTTGAAGAGTAAAAATTGTTACTTGTGGACAAGCGAAATTCACATGGTCAAGATGATGAAAATCATTGTTTGCACTAAAAGGATAATCAGTGGGTCGTTTGGTAGACCCAAAAACCTCCTCCCCCTTGAGGTGCGGAATGTGATTAGAGAAGGAAGATCTAGACATGTAATTTGCCACAACAATTGCTAGTCTAGCAGGATCATTAGACTATTGGGCCCTCTTCAACAACAATTCATTCTTATTAGGTCCATGACTAATTGGACCCCCTCACAAGTATTGTTTATACAATGTAGACTGTTTGAAAGCCAACATGTAATTGTTAAATGTCATTGTGTAGAAACTAATGCCATGATTCCCCAATTGCTTTAGATGTTATGCACAATTTCAACTAGATTACAAGTGGGCATGTCCGCCCATTCCTCATCATTAAACTTTTGTAGATCAAAAGAAAGGAAACATCAAATTTTTTTGAAACATTACAACTAAGAAGGAATTATAAATGGAACTTGAATGAAAATGGACATCATATAGTTTTGGATGCACGGAAGAGAAGGGAAGTCATAAGAAGTTCACAAAAGAAGTACTCACATGGACCATGAAACCTCCCCATTGTTTGACACGAAAATGTCAAAAACTAAGCTAATTGTTAAGCTCGTGGACACTTACCTCAGAAGTAGCCCTAGATGAAAGCCACTAGCAGTGAATTAGAACATAATCACTGTCAACATCCCTAAGGGATGTTGCATTCTTGTGCATCGGTGGCAAAGAACCTTGCGCTCATCTTATAACTCAGGTTTGATTAGTTGTTTGGTGTGCTTATTGAATGATTAAGTCTAGTGGAATAAACAAGTGTGCTCCTTATCAACCATCCTTACAGAGGGGTCCTTCGAACCATAAATAATTATGACCATGTTCCAATTGGTTTGTGCGTTATTAGCCATGAATCCCTTGAAATTGGGTTTGGGAAACCCATGTTTCAGCATTGTTTCATTAAGTTTTGTCCACATAAGTCGTTGAGTTTCAGTGTCCTCAAACTGCATATCACAAATTGTTATGGTCAGCATTTTATAATAAGTAGAATCATACACATGACAAGCCATAATTGTCCAATTAACAACACACTTCATATTATCAAACATGATCCAAACGTTCTACAAATCCCCTACATGTTACATTCATGTGACAAGGCTAACTTCACTCTTGACATCATTTATCAACATTTAAAAAAAAACACCTTTTGTCTTAAAACTTGTCTTGGGAAGCTACATTCGTGGATGTAGTCATAGGGACTTTTGGACTTCAACTCAAGGATGTTATCAATATAGCCACCTCCCAAATGACACTTGAAAGGTTATGAATGTTGGAGAACTTAGTTCTCAAAACTTGTCTTGGATGTGCTCCAATAACTCACCCTTGAAGAGCTCCATTGTGCCATTACTAGAATCATGAAGTAAGTAACTCACCAAGAAGGTCTTGCTAGCACTAAGGGAAATCGTAGAAATATTTGCATCAAGCATGCGATCCACCACTTCTATGATCAACCTTCTAATCTCCTCAACAAACTCCCAACACTTTCCATCCGCAACATGATGGTTGTGAACACCAAGATGAATTGCTATTCTTGGCATAGATTGGAGTCTATGCACAACATAATAGATTCGCCCACTACGAACTATGACACAAGGAGGAGCATGAAAAAAATTGCATCCAAGTGAAGAAGTAGAGGGAATCATTGTCATTTGACCTATGACTAGAATATGAGCGCACATTGCACCGGAAGGTTTCATTGCGAAAGGCAAAGCACACAAAGTTTTCATAATCATCCTACACACACCATAAGTGACCCAACCGATGAACCTTCCTAAAGTTAAGCCCAAACGAATTATTTATATTAGTTGTGACTAGTTTACACCAAACATGGCCATCGTGCTTTTTGTCTATCGCTTGCATTTGGGAAGGGTTGTGAATGGTCAAAAGCTTTAACGATAATTCAAATAAGACATCCCCATCGAAAGTAATTGGAAGGAATTCGACTTTTTGTAAAAGGATATTGTCATAATCTAAATTTTGCAATTTGTTCAAGGTTTGTCTTGGCAACACCATCACGCATAGGCAAGAGACAATGGACTGAATACTCCCCATAAGGGTGGATGGTTATGATGACAAAGGTGCATCAAATTGAAAATTGCCTTTCGACGATTCCATCGACAAAGGAAGGGGTATCAAGTCTTCACCCAAGGAGGAATCATACAATTCAATGAAAATAAAAGATGTAAAAAATTAGAACTTTGAAGGAGAACATCATCAACTTCGAGTTCTTGCTTCACATTTTTACCACAAAACTTATGGTTCCTGTCGTAAGGATGGTTTCTTGATAATTATGAACCAAGCTATCACCAACAATGTGATAACAGCCATAACTAACCACCCATTGTCTCCCTTACAAAGAAGTCATAAGAATTTGGTACTGAGAACTTGAGACAAAATTATTTGAATCATACGAGATGTCTTTAGATATATGAAAAGAACCTGACTGAAAAATAAACATAACGTACAAACAATGTTTAGAGACAACGACCATCCCTAAATTATCTACCATGATGGTGATCCGAATGTTTAAGAACATGAAATGTCACCATGTTACAAGGGGCACAAAAACAATAGTGAAAGAACTCAAAGGGATTTGAAGCAACAAAAGTAGAATAACACACTAAGAAAAAAATTGAAGGGTTTGGAGGAAAAGGAGGAGGAACTCGAGAAATATAATCCAAGCAGGGAGCGGGACAAATATGAAATTTGACAAAACACAATAGTAATGAAAATCACAAACAAGAAAATCAAGAAGTGTATTAACAAGTGTAAGATTAAAATTGTAAAGCTTATGTGCTTGTAGTTAAGGATAATGTTTGTTGATGGAATTTGGTAAATAGAATAAAATTTGGGATAGGGTGATCATTTTGAAAACTATTGAAGTGAAAACCCAAACTAAAATTTCTATAGGTTGTGATACATTATGTCAATTACATAAATGTAGTGTAAGCTTGGAAATACATGAAAAAATGAAGGAAAATGTAGAAAGTTGTTGAAAAACAAAATTATGTTTCATTTGACAAAGATTAACCTTTGGAAGGATAAATGAACTAGAAAAAGGAATGAGCAAACAATAAGAAACTTTGACATATCTGTGGCGATAGGACTTGAAGAGAACATGAATATCATATTGGAATTGGCAGTTAGGTTAACATAAATAGGGTTGGCTATTTGTACAATGTGCAAAAATCCAAAAAAACGCTACAAAAAGAAGGGGTGGAAGAAGGCATAATGTGATAGGGTAATAGGTTCATGCAAATAGGTGGAGGACAACAATTACATTCGAGGTCTAAAACATCACATTAGAACATGGTAGTAAGTGTTAGATCAATGATAAGATATGTAGTTCATACATTCTATTAGTGCGGGCCAAGAGGAAGCCCGGGAGTCAAGGCAAGAGGAAGCTCGGGAGTCAAGGCAAGAAGAAGCCTGGGAGTTAAGGCAAGAAGAAGCCCAGGAGTCACATCATATACTCCCGAGAGTGTTAGAAAGTGTGAGGGAGTATGAGGGAGTGAACCCTCACACTCCCAAGGCAACTCCCACTTTGGGAGATGGAGTCCCAGTGGACTCCCGAAATTTCAGAGAGTGATTGCAGGGGTCAAAACTCAATGGCTTGTGGCGTTTTTTATAACATTGGAAAGCTCTTCGAATTTAAATGTCTAAAATGGGCTCGCATTGCTCATTTGGACATCTGAAACACAAGTTATGGCCAAAAGAAGGGCCAGGAGTCAAACTACCAGTTTGACTCCCGACCACAAAAAGTTGGGAATCGACCCGATTTACTTGGCTGTAGGGGGCATGCAACATACCGTTGGAAAGCTCTCGACGAGAGCTATAACTTTTCTTTAGATCGCATTGTGATCTGAGGTCTGCTCGCAAAGTTATGGGGCTCCAAAGTCGCGGGAGTCCCATTTGGCGTGATTTCGGGACTCCCACTTGGGAGTCATGGGAGAGAAAAAACCATTTGGATGTAGGCTCCGTGGCTAGCCACAAAGTATACTATAAGGGGGAAGGTGGTGGCTTCCCCCAAATCTGGGCCGTGGTGAGTCTTATGTGTCCGTGTTGCCCGTGGTTCATCCTAACACCAAGGGTGTTCCAACTATGCACTAACCACTTTGTGTGGGTTGTATGCAGGCCCGTGTGAGTGAGTGAAGCTTGTCAACTTGTCCTAGTCCCATCCCGGAGCTCCGACACGCCCTTCTACCCCTCAAAATGTTGTGAGTTAGGGGGCGTGCCTCGACTCCTCCCTCTTCCGCTGTGTTTTACTTGGACTCACATTTGAATCCTTCAAGGAATTGGGAGTGCGTCAAACGAGATCTTGACCAAAATACCCCACAAAAGGCCAACCCATTGATCCCCTAGAGCATGTCATCTCTTTTGTCATATGGTTCCTATCGATTTGCTAATACCTAGTGTTCTACTCATTGATTTCAGTGCAATGAAATTCATGAAGCTAACATGTAGAACATATAGACATTGAGCTCAAGCATTCTTCCCAAACTCTTAAAATCAAATTTCTTTCTACAATAAATCATAATTCAATGAAAAAAAGTCAGAAAAACAAGTGTGCTTAGCTTCTCTAGTCATCTTGTATTTATCCCCTTCAACAACCAAGCACCCCATCCTCCATCAATCAACTTTGAGTCATCTTCATCACACACAATAGAAGAAAATCATGAAAACAATGCTCCATCACCAACCCTTGATCTGAACGCCGACACACCATGAAAAGCAACAGACCTATCTGCATAATCTGCAAACAACAAAACACAAGAAAAATAAAAAAGAAGTAAAGAAGAAAAACGCAGCTCCTCCGATGTTCATGATCCCCAACCGTTTCCATGTGGCATTTTCTGCCAGTCGCATCCAGCGCAGTAAATCATCCATTAGGGCAAGCTTGCCTTACATCATCCGGTTAGGGCTTAGTCATACAACCGAATTTGCTGACACAGGTCCAGGTCACTAGAGCCATTTCTGCTGAGAAACAGGAACTCAAGTGTGCACTCACAAAAGTGCACACACAGTTACAGATCTGCACATGTGATAGACATTCAGAGAATGTGTGTGTGTGTGTGTGTGTGTGTGCGGAGTTCTATCCTCATGGGTCCCACAAAACAATTCTTTCAATGGACTTGTCAGCATGCTTATCGTGTATGATAGGTGTCGTGTTGTGTGAAGTGTCGTGTGCGAATTCTAGCTTGAGGGGCTTCAAAACTTCTTCTTTTCGGGTTTGGATGTTGTTGTGCAGCAGAAGTGCAGCATCAGCGTGGTAGTGAGAGAGGGGATTGAAAACCCTAGAGACAAGAAGTTAGTACTCTCAGGTTTTTCTAATAAAACCACAAGGGCCTGATTGATGATGCTTGGCAGATCTTGGTAGTGAAAAGAAGGAGCTCGTTTGCAACCATGGTGGTGGGTTTTTCTTCTTCTACTACCTAGAGCTGGATTGCTTCTTCTTCTTCTGGCAACTTCCATGGCCCGAATTCTGCAGAAAAAAAGTTGTCACTGGACGTACAACCTCTGGGAAGATTTTGCAGCAGCAAGCTTGAGATCATCAAGTTCCAAGCAAAGACATTTTGTACAGACAGAGGGCTGCTTCCATGATGAGCAGCACCATACGTTGGCAAGTAGTAGTGGTAGCAGTTGTAGTAGTAGTAGTAGTAGTCATGCAGATACAAGGCTCCGTGAGAGATGGATAAGCCTGGAAAATGATGGCTTGTACCGGAGACAAGATTCATCAGTCGCAACAGCGCTTGGAGAAGCTGATAATCTTCAAGCTTTTCATCAACTGTCCAAGGAAACACCCAGAGGTATTTTGGGTGTGGGAGGTTTTGGAGCAGAAAGGCGGTGGTGGCATAAATCCCAATTTGTGCCTGCCATCAGGTATAGTGGCAATGCTGCTGCTGCTTCCTTTGGTGGCTGGAGGAGAGGTTTTATGAGCTTGGATCAGGACTTGAACATTCTGCGAGATGACGTTGACAGTAAGGGTAAAGACTTTGTTGAAAATCGGAATGCCATGGAGGAGCTGCTGCTTGACCTCCGCCAGCAAGTTGAAAAAGTAATAACTCCATTACAAAGACTGTCATAATTATTTTTTCCTGAGTACAAAATGGAAAAAAAGAATTGAAGAAGGATTGTGTATTGTTCTGTAAAAAGGACTGACAAAACCTGGATGCATGTACCATGTGAGCAGGTGCGGCTTGGAGGTGGTAGTAAGGCACTCGAAAGACACAAGAAAAGAAATAAATTCTTACCACGTGAGCGCATAGATCATCTCCTTGACCCTGCATCCCCCTTCTTGGAACTATCACAGGTACAATAGTGTCCTTCCTCTCATCCTTCTGCTGAGTCTTCAACATCAACCATGTGTTGTTGTTCACTTACTTCTGTCTCCACCCATCTGCAAGTATCAAATGGAAAGTGAAATGATGGACCTTGTCTGAATCTGTTGTGTAGCTTGCAGGGCATGAGCTATACAATGAGCCACTAGCAGCTGGAGGTATTGTAACTGGCCTTGGCTTAGTTCATGGGCAGCTCTGCATGTTCGCTGCAAATGATCCGACAGTGAAGGGGGGCACATACTATCCCATTACTGTGAAGAAGCATTTGCGGGCACAGGAAATTGCAGCACAGTGCAACCTGCCTTGTATTTACCTTGTTGATAGTGGGGGTGCCAACCTTCCAAGGCAGGCTGATGTTTTTCCAGACAGGGACCATTTTGGGCGGATTTTCTACAATCAGGCCCAGATGTCTGCAGCAGGCATTCCACAGATTGCTTTGGTTCTGGGTTCATGCACGGCTGGGGGTGCCTATGTACCTGCTATGGCTGATGAGAGTGTGATTGTGAAAGGCAATGGCACAATCTTTCTCGCAGGCCCGCCACTGGTGAAGGTATTATCGTGTTCAGGGCTTGTTTGACTGACGCAATTCAGTTGGAACTGTGTGATTATTTTTCTTATAGGCTGAAGATCTGTGGGCTGGCAGGCAGCAACAGGAGAAGATGTGAGTCCTGAGGACCTGGGAGGTGCTGCTTTGCATTGTAAGGTGTCAGGCGTTGCAGATCACTTCGCAGCTGGTGAGTAAGAACTCTCTTTAGAATGTCAGGCATGTTGTTAATTCACACCACTACCTTTTGTTGCTCACTTCCAACCTTGACCAGTGTCTGCACTGCCTACAGGAGCTGCTTCCTAGGAGCTCAGGTGAACTGCAACTGTGGATGGGTCTCTGTCCCATCCTCAGTGGGGATTAAAGCAATTCTGCTTATGTCATTGATTGTTGGGGTGGAGATTGACAGATGAGTTACATGCTCTAGCTATTGGACGCAAAATAGTGCAAAACTTGCACCTTGCTGGTGTCACCAACAAAGCTCCACAAGACTGTTTCAAAGCAGTTGATGAGAAAATCAGGGAACCCTTGTACAGCACTGAAGAGCTTTATGGCATAGTTCCAACAGATCGACGGAAGTCATATGATGTCCGTTCTGTGATTGCCCGTATTGTTGATGGTAGTGAGTTCAATGAATTCAAGAAGTTATATGGCACTGTAAGTTGTACTCTCCATTTCCATGGCTAGAAATGGGAACAGACAATTTTTGCCTTAGTGTAGCAACTATCACAATGCTGGACCTTTGGCCAAGTGATTAATGACTTGACCTATTCATGTATGTGATGCAGACATTAGTCACTGGCTTCGCAAGAATAATGGGTCAACCAGTAGGGATTGTGGGAAACAATGGCATCCTCTTCACCGAGTCAGCTTTGAAGGGAGCTCATTTTATACAGCTTTGTGCACAGCGTCACATTCCTCTTATCTTTCTCCAGAACATCACAGGTTTCATGGTCAGATATCTTTGTATTCCCAACTGCTACTTCAGAACCTCTGAATTTACTGGAACATTGGGTGGGAGAGGAACAGATAGTCTCTCCCTTGATTTTGAAATGGGGTTTCAGCATGCTAACTGGAGCAAGATCACAGTTGCACATGACATTTGACCACTTTTTCACTCTATAATTGTTTCCATTGGACTTTGGCAGGTGGGGTCTAGATCAGAGGCCAGTGGCATTGCCAAGGCAGGTGCCAAAATGGTCATGGCTGTTGCTTGTGCTAAGGTGCTTGCTTTTCCTCTCAGTGATGTCTTTTTTATCTTCAAGAAAGTAGCATCTCTCTGGGTTTAAACCTATACCTGGACAATGAGAAGTTGGGTCTGAGCTTGAGAGAGGCATTGTTAGCCCCAGAGTTTGCAACCACCCCCTGTTTGATCAGTTTGTTATCTACAGCATCACCTTTTGTATACACTGCAACAGCACTTCATCCAGAAACAAATGAATGACCAATTCTTTGGTCAGTTCATGGATATATGCTCACATTCCTACACAAACATGTTTGGCAGGTGCCAAAGATTACAATAATTGTCGGTGGAAGCTATGGAGCTGGAAACTATGGAATGTGTGGAAGGGCCTATAGCCCTAATTTTCTATTCATGTGGCCCAATGCTCGTATCTCTGTAATGGGTGGCTCTCAGGTAGCAACTTGTTTTCACAAAATTCAAATCTTGAGAGTCCTCAACATCGCTCTCAGGGCATATGGTTGTTCCACTCCTGATAGTTGGAGACATATATATATATATATAAAGAGAGAGAGAGAGAGAGACACACACACACACACACACACACACACACACACACAGAGCAAATAGGATTGACATCAGTGAAACTGGAAGTCCTGCAGTTGTTTATTTTTCCTGATTGTGATGCAGGCAGCAGGAGTTTTAGCACAGGTTGAAAGAGAGAAACACAAACGGGATCATGCTACGGTTTGTGTACTCAACCACACTTCTATTCTCACTTGATGATTCACAACTCTCAGATCAGCTAGAAATACCACTCTCTTAAATAATTGGGTTTAGTGTTTTATGTTCCTGTTGGTATGTGCATTCCTCTCTCTCTCTCTCTCTCTCTCTCTCTCTCTCTCTCCAATGTCTACATTGTTTCATCCTCATTTTGTCACCAGAGTTGTTTAGGTGAGTAGGTCACAGCTGACATCATCTGCAATGAGAATGCAGTGGAGTGCTGAGGAGGAAGAAAAGTTCAAAGCTAAGGTAATGGATGGATATGATAAAGAAGGACATCCGTATTATGCAAGTGCTCGGTTGTGGGATGATGGCATTATCGATCCTGCAGATACTCGTAAAGTATTGGCACTCTGCCTTTCTGCTTGTTCTCAAACTGCCCCTCAGGTATCAAGCTACGGTGTGTTTCGCATGTGATTTTCTTCAAAATTTCGTTTCATTTCTGATCATGAAGCTACATTAGAAGTATGCTATTATATTCTGAAAATGCAAAACATTTTTCAATTCTTCATGTGGCTCACATAGTTCTTGCTGAGCTCACATAGCTACGGTTTCCCACTTCATGCATTGCTTGAATGATGCCTAAGTCGAACCACAACACAATACATTTTGTGTCCAGTTTCCAACGAAACAGATGCGACACTTGAAAAATCTCCAGTAAAAGCTGCCAGTTTACATGCTAATTGTAAAATTTTCTGCTGGAATATGGAAGAACTGTTATATTAATTAGAGGTGGTGTGAGTATCCCCACAAAATTGTGTTGCACATCCAGAGGGTTGTATTCCTTGCACTCCTGTCTTGGAATCCCTTGTTTGAGGGGTGATCTCTGCAGCAGATGTTTTGCCCTTTGATAAATAAAACAACTCAGGACATTTTTTCTGTCCCAAATTCCATTTTCTGATAACTGAAATTTGATTATCTGACAGTTTATTTGTATCATTTAGAAAATTTTCAGAGTGCAATAATATCAACGGAAGAAGAAACCTGCTCTGTAATGCAAATCCAATTGTCAGATCACAAATCAGCTGAACATAAAGTTTTGAGTATCACTAGAGTGATGTTGGATCTGAAATCCAATGGTTAGATCTTCAGCTATGTTAATACTTAATATTGTCAGGTATGAAATGGTGTAAGGATTTCCAATGCAATGGTACCTTGCTAGCTCCTGCAAGTGCTCAATTGAATTTTATTTACCTTTTCGCTAGAGTTTGGTATTGGCGACTTAGAAAGGCTTGTTGTGATTTTCAATTTAAAATTGTTTATAGTCATGTTTTTGTTCATGAGAATATTATATGTTTCAACTATATGATTTTACATAAACCTCAAGTCCATTAATGTACTTCACGATAGGAATATGTGTTTCTTGAATTATTGGTGTGAGTATTATTGCACAGTTCTCCAGCACAATGAAGTCCCCTCATGACAATGCGAAGGCACTGCATTGAAATGATTTATTTTGAGCTTTTTGTGAAGATTAGACCACATGGTTAAAGAGAGATTGTTCACATCTGTCATTTTACCAGGACTTTGATCTTGCAATACTTCAATCTTGTCTGGATTCTGTTGTTTGAACCTCCTCCTCAATCATAGTGTAGAAAGGCGTGGGAAAGGAGGGTTTCCTATGTCAGTCTGGTGTAAGGGCTTGATTCCACATCCAATTTAGTAGGTTATTTCTAAAAATCTCATAGGGTTAAACCAAAGTGTAAATGGTGTTCACATTTTGTCTTTAAGACCATTACAAGTTTCATAACTTTCAGATCCCACTACTAAGTGGCCCATGAGCTCTAACTCTCTTACAGTGCTTGTTCACATTCATCACAAACTCCCAGGCAAGGAGATAGTGATCTTTTCAAAAAAGAATTCAGCAGATTCTTAAGGGTGTGTCAATTCTGTTGGTTTTGCAATGTGAAAGTCACGCATGATTAACCACCACAACAATAACTTTACCCACACACTTTTGTCATGCTTAATAATAGTGTTAAAAGAGGCACAAAATAAATGTGATGTATTTCATGCCATTGCTGTGTTGAAACAATGCACAATAGTATTCTCACAATAACATCCAATTAATGGTTAAAGATTTTATGTAACATTCACACCAAGTTGATGCCCCCACCTTGTGTCCATTTTGTTTTTAATCATGTATCTGGCTCCACATATACGTTGCAAGAAACAAGTCCAAATTATTTTGTTAACATATCTTGTACAAGATCAATGTTAATCTGGAACTTCACTAATACTTATGCCTTAACAATGACCAGTATCACTAATTAGTTTCAAAGTTACAACTAGAAAGAAAGTCATTGAGATTAGAATGAACTTTCAAACATTTCAAATTTGACTTCATTAAAACATAATATATTCCAACATGAACTTCTCATGCAAATCCAACAAAGATGTGTTGGAAAATCTTTCTAGATCTAAGAAGATATCAATTCCCAAGATTTGTACTTAAAATTTCAAATTAAAATGGTATATATACTAGAATGGTCATTTTAACACATCCTAAAGTGATCTAGTGACCATGGAGATTCGTGAGCTTACTTACAACTAAATTAAAATGCATTGTGTAGATCCACAATTCCCAAAGGTCACTAGATGGATAGACCCCATGTGGAGTGACAAAACTAAGATCCCAAAAAGTGTGTGAAGTTTCTCCAAATGCACCATAGGAGCTAAATTGAAAAAGAGCCAATCCTTACCATGTGTGCAAGTGTGGAGAGATACTATAATATGACATCCTTGAACAATTTGTACCTGCAGGCAACAAATGATTGCCATGAAAGGGAATGTATATGACTAATGACTATAGAGCTAATACAAGGTATAAAACATATTACCAAATCACACTCTCATTTCCATTCAATTGCAAAGGCACACTTGTCTTATACACACTTCATTCATCAAAAGAGTTCAACTAATATCTAAGCACAACAAAAAGTTGACAACTTTGCTTTGTCATGCAAACAAAATTATGTATACAAATGCAATAACTACATTAGTTGCAAGCTCACAACTCATTGTTAATCTTTGCCACACAATACTTCAATCATCCTAAACAGGAGCCCCAAATTAGAAATGAACATTACCATGCATAATGTGCATAACCAGACATGGATCACAAATCTGAATTTGCACAAGAACTTATGTAGATAAATTGAATCATGTTGACAAGTGCAAAATTCTCAATATCATTTAAGAGTCGTTCGATGTCTTCACTTAGTAACTACTAACCAACATTTTGAAATGAATTGGGACTTCATAGACATAATTCCAATTATGTAAAAACACCTACAAATCTAAAGATGTACAATTACGATAGAAGAAATTAACCATGCAGCATAAGAAAGTTAACCATAGCCCACTTGATGTGCATGGTGTTACTTGCTTGGAATTCAATGGTAACCAAAAGATGGTGAACAAGGAGCAATTCAATTGTTACTTTCTAATGCACATTTCAGTTGTTACTTTCAAATGTGCACACTATCATGAAAGTACGGTCTATATTTGGCTTCGGTCTATATTTGGCTTAGGTGAATCAACACCCACACTAGTACTGTGATACAAATCTCAAAATTCATCTACATTATTTCTAAATATTATAATTATCTTTGGGCATAAGGATTATTGGGTGGACCCATTGGAAATGTCAAAACTTCATTTTATTGGAGCCATTTGAACTTAAAATTTTAATATTAAAAATAAAATAATACTTTTCACTAGAAGTTTTTGGTGGTTAAATTTATTAAGTTGTACAAATTTTCAAACTTCGATGATTGATATATATATATATATATATATATTTTAAATTATCATTTCATTGAAGAAAAGTTTTAGAAATGTCACAATGTTTACATTCTTTGAACTTTTGGTTAAAAACATAAATTTGAAACGTCTTTGAGGTTTTTAAAAAATAATTAAAAAAGATACCTTGGATGGAATTTTATCTATTTTTAATTAAATAATTAATTGAAGAAGTATAACTTAATTATGAGAATTTGGAGGTTAAGAACATGATTATAAGAAGGGCCACTGAAATTAAGGACATAAATTTATAATAGATCTCACTATTTTTACTCCAATGAACATTTAAAGTCGTATACTTTGGCATGCAATGTATAAACACCAATGAATAATGAAAATAAATGAATGAATAAAAACATATATTTTACAAGAAGATCAAAAAATATTATTTGATCAATTTTACTAGTTTTACTTTTCTTAGAAATGGTTATTAGTGGGTTCACCCAATGATGCTTATGTCCCCCAAACTTAGATTAAATCAAGGTCTTTGAGTCCAAATTTAATATTCTTTAAGTTTAATTAATTTGGCTAGGTTTTCTAGTCTAAACGATAACATGCTAAAATGCTCCTTTTGCAACTTCGGGGAGCTTCAAGAGGGAAACATCCTCCCTATGTTTGTTCGATGTACTCAAAGATCAAAGAGCAAACCACTGCTACAACTTTGAAGATGACACATTTTTAGTTTGAGTAGATCATGCCAAGGCCAATAAGGCACGCCTCCTACACACTGCTCACAAGTTCCATGACAATATGTCCAAAGTTTTATTATGTGACCTTCATAAAAAAAAATAGAAGATGTGAATCTTTAAGCCCAATGGTAATTCTTTTGAAACAAAAACATTCCATCACTAAAAGATATGTAAGTAACAAAGGGCATATATATAATTTCATTGTTAGATTTATGTATTTGAATATTATAAAATTTTCTCAAGTTAGGAATGTTAAATGTTTTTGAAATAAAAAACTATATATATATTTCAACTGAGGTTGTTAATCAAATGACCATATGAATAAATTTCGAAACAAAATCTTCAACTCAAGATATTTAGCTAATCAAGTAAATATAGATGTGCCATTGAAGGGTGTTAACCACACTTTGTCATATCATCATTTTGTTTGACCTTCATCTTTGTGTTTAGTTTGACATGACAAATTTTTTCCTTTTTTTATTTAATTAAATTACACGTGTAACTTCAACCTTTTTGCCCAATGCTTTCCTCGTCTTCATATGTTCTAATGTAAATAGAAAATCAATTCTACCATGTAAATTGAAGTTGAACAAGTATATTTATAATTTTACACTAAGTATTTATGAAGCAAATTGCATTCACTTTGAAGGCAATTTTCATAACTATTGAAAATTAAATTATTCAATATTGATAAAAAAATCAATTATATTTGCACATAAATGATTGAAATGACATATATTTTGAGATATGTCAAATTGAACTATATAAACCATATGAAGAATGAGATGATTTTTCAAGGTTCATGAATACACATTAGTGGCTTCATTTATAATTGATTGAATTTCAATTTCAATCCAAGATTAATGAACATTCACGATACTTATTCTATGAATGAAATCCATAGTTTTAGTCATATGTTTGAAAAAAATTGAATTAATTTCACCTCAATTTTTTTATTTGATTTCAATTTTCAGGTCATCTGTTTAATTTTTCTAGGCCACATCCAACCCAAATTTCCATCCTAATTGGTTTTTGGTCCATAAACAAATTTTAGATGAGATTTGGGTAGGCTTATTGCACTCCTAATTTGCTTATGCATCAAAGAATAAAATTCAATCTCCTTCCGTTTTCAAAAACATGAAAATTAGGGTTCAAATACTTGATTGATGCCAAAATAAATAAGACTTTGCATTCGTGGTTGATTTGCGAGCATTGCTTGAAAAAGTAAATTAAGGAAGATGAAAAAACAACAACCATTAAAAAAGGTTTAAAAACATATATATTAGGATGAAAACCACCAATGATTGGGGGGGGGAGGGGCGTTGGTGGTGTTTTTTTGTTTCATCGTTAGTCATTTTTATTGAAGATTTTATTTTAAAAATTAAGTTTAGAAAAAAGAAAAATAAAATCACAAGACCAAATTTATTTAAACTCAATTGCATGTGGAAATATTATAACAATGTTTTTTGAAATTAAAAAAAAAAAAATCATTGAACATGATCCTTCTTAAAACTATAAGCCAAGATTGGACATATGAAAACCAATATTTTCATGTGTACAAAAAATTAGACAAATTTTTTTTAAAGAATTTTAGCACCTTACAAACAAAATCCTTGATAAGCATCTAGCAATGTGGTTTAGGGTTTAGGGTTTAAAGTTGGGGGGGGGGAGGGGAGGGGGAAGGTGGGGTCAGCCCACTTACAAACTGCCCGAATATGATGAGAGTCTGCCCGAAGCGATCTGCATGCGAGCATTTTCGTATCAGAGCCTGGCGCTGCCACCTGTTTCTAAACCGGTGGCTGCTGCTTGGAACACGAGAGGGTTTAGTTATATAGCCCCAGTGTTGCCACCTGATTATGGGTTGTAAACAGGTGGACGCAGCTTCGTCTTCCTCGCGGGGGAGTTCTCGGGGTGAGGAGATGGCGTCGCTTGGGAGCTTCGTTTGCGAGCTGGTGCGTATCAGATCCTTGCAATCTTGTTGCTGCAGATCTGTGAAGGCGTTTTCAGAGTTTCAGATTTTTTGAGCACGACACTTTTCTATTTTTTTTTATTTTTTTTCCGTTCTCGTTTTGGTGCTCTGTGCTGCTGGCATTGGTTCGTTCTTCGTGCAAGCTTTCTCTTGGTGATCAAGAAGGTGCATCTCTCTTCTCCCTTCTCTTTCACCGCCTCTCCCGTTGGGTCCATTTCAGTCCTCTACTCTCTGTCCGTTTCGTCTTTCCCTGTCTTGATTTTACTGGAATTCTGATTTTCTTTGGCGATTTCATCACGTAACATTTGAGGGCTTGCTATCGTCTTGTTTGTTTGTTTGGTTTTTTCCTCCAGAGAAGATCGAGACACAGAATGCGCATCCCGGAACTTTCAGAATTTATGATCTCCGGTTCCTTTTGGCTGTCATGGATATCCAGTGTCCGGTACACTACCAGCGAATGTGGAATTGGCGGAGTTTGAGGAGCGTTTTCACTTGGAGCTTGTAGTGCGTGGAACCGGTGGTGTTTAGGTGGCTTTTATAACGGAAAAGGGAGAAAGAGCAGGGCAACATGGACGCAATGGTGGAGATGGCGAGTGTCGGCAAGGAGCAGATTGCAACCTGGCTGATCGACACAGCGGGGACGCAGGAGGCTGCTGTGCGGACGGCTACTGCACATTTGGAGGATGCTCAGAACATGCCAAAATTTGCTCTCTGCCTTCTCATGCTTTCTGCTGGTAAGCATCGGCCGTTTGATATGTTCAAGATCCTAACGATCATTCCTCACTTCCCTTCTCTCTGAGACAACTTTGCAGTAACACAGTCTGGATGTAATTGTAAGTTTGTACCAAATTGTGCAAGTACAAATCTTCAGGTAGACTGGCCCTCTGTAATGGCTGCAGGGGGTCAGGATAAAGGTCTGCGAGTGGCGGCTGCTACATACCTGAAGAATTTCTTGAAAACTCATTGGAATCAGCAGGAAGATGGACTCTCTCTTGAGGAGAAGCTTGAATTTCGAAACCAGCTAGTGGAGGTTCTGCTCCGCGTTGATGGTCTTGTGCTCAAGCTCTTGGCAGAAAATGTTTGTCACTGCTCCAACCTCCTTGACCAGCCTAGACTTACTGCAGTCATAAATGCAGCTAGACAGTCTTTTCTGAGGGTGCATGGGGTTGATAATCTAAGGTGCACCTAGACTTTTTTTGAACCACTATACCTCAAATTGAGAGGAGGTTTCTGTCTCTTGCACAGATGAGTGAGGTTGACCCACCTGGATTTACTGTCAGTTTTCACTTGTGGCTGCAGTTTCGGCTGGTAGCAGTAAGTGACTTTGCAAAGAAAATGACATGGCCAGAGCTTGTGCCAGCTCTGAAGACTGCAATACACAACAGTGACCTGATGGATGGAACAGGGAATTCAGAGTTAAAAACCCTCAATGTCCTTATCAGCCTTCAAACTGTCATCAAACCTTTCCAGGTTTGCTATTGCACGGTCATTACTGTCCAAGCCATTGTCACATCTCGTGTGTTCTGATTCAAGGACTATTTAGAGCAGATTTTGTAAGAAAGTTGGGACATGACATCACCTCTACAAAAAGTTGTCAATAAATGTAGCAAACCTGAGTCAGACACTATCAGAGATGGGTGTTCTCCAGATGTGGGCCAAGCAGTCTGATGTGTCAAAGGGTGAAAACTTCCTAAAAGAATTCTGGATTGGCTGGTTTGCAGTACTTTTTGGACCCCACTGTGCCACATGAGCCGGTTCCTGAGCAGCTGGAGCTGATTTCCAAGGAGCTCCTTGGGCCCCTGCATGCTATTTTCCACCATCTTGTGCAGCAGGTACTGTATGTTGGAGGTTGAAGTCTGCCACCCTTCCTATGACAAGCCTATGACAAGCTAACATTGTGATGATATTTCTGGAGTAAGGGTTTCTTAAACCTCTAGACCTTTGACCTCTAGACCCTTCTCCTTAGGTGAGTTAGCATCCTGTAATATTTAATTTCTGTCCAGCTCATTATATTAAGATTTAGTCCTCTTGGACTGTTTAATTGTGTTGCAGGTGGCAACTTCAAAAGATGAGGGGTGTGCACAGCATGACAACATCCTGCTGGTTCTTTGCAAGGCTATCCACCTCACTGTAATTTTTCTATTGATTGATTCTTTCCAGTAGCAGTGAAGTTGCTGGCTTATAAAAGTTTTCCTTAATAAGAAGTTTTATGACAGTGCACATACAGTTTGCACAGCTGTGAAGGAATGGTATTGATCTGGTCTAGATGCGATCATTAAGTCTTTGAAGGTGCCTGTACATGGGAACTCACCAACAAAGCCTCAATTTCCTGCAAATGGGGGGTGTATCACAGATGAAGTCACATATGCCACTTTCAATACTGGCATGTTTGGGGCAATGGTTCAATGACCTCATGGTCTTGCTGGATACAGTGGTGCTGGAGAAGAGGATGGATTCTCCAGAGCAGCAGCCCAGACTCAAATGTTGGAAGCGAGCCCTTCAAATTTGCTGCAATCTAGTTTCTCGACATAGAAAGCATGTGGACAAGTAATATTCTTTTCCCCTTCACTCATAAAAAGATGTGATCATCCTGGTCCTCAGTAACTGCATCCCTGTACTTTGTTGAATATCTGAATACTCACCAGTTCATCTTCAGGTTGAGATTACTTGATAGCTGTTTCCAAATGCTCTAAATGTGGGTCTTGTCAATAAATGACAGCTATATATGTATGCTGCTACAAAGATATGCTTAGAGAATTGACTGTAGAGCATTCACTATGCAATGGAGGAACCAGTTGTGAAGGTCACTGATCTGCCCTGTGTCATATGAAACAAAAGGACTTGAATAATTAATTATGATCAAGAATGTCCCCTAACATACATGCGTGCATTCTTTAAGACTGGAAGCATCTGAAGAGTTGTGACAAACCACAAGCCTCAAATCATATTTTCATGGGTTGACTAGCCCATCTGACATCCAACTTTTGCACTCTCCCATGATGCAGTTTTTCTGCTTCTGAAAATAGAAAGAGTGTAAATCAGAGCATGATGGGTGAATTGATGTAGGTATCTACCTCCAATGTCAAATACAGCACTTAAGATTGTGGCAAGAAGTGCAAATGCCAAGGTCAGCAGACCAGTAGTTTATCTCAAATGAAAGAACTAGTCTGCTCAGTGTCATAAAAAATAAATAATCTGAATTGTCTAAGCAGCAATTTTTGGCTGGATCTACAATTCCAGGATTTCCTTTACACAAATCATCAACCCAACAAATATCCAAACCTAAGAATATTCTGCAAGTCTTACCTTTTTCCTTGTATGACTAGCACCTTACTAAAGAAGGTGTACTGTACAGGATGTCCATCCAATGCAAGAGCGTATTGTATCTCTGGCATTTGACCTAGTTGCCAATATTCTCGAGACAGGACCTGTAAGTGCCCCTTAAAGTCTTTTCTATGAACTCTCTTTGAAACATATTTCTTGTTGACAACTCCTTACAAAACTCAGAGTATTTGTTCTGTCTGTGCTAAACCCTTTTAAGCTTTGAGTAAACCAAATGATCTGTGACTTCTTCCTTCCATTACACTTTAGGAATCAAGAGTTCTGATAGGTATGTGTTCAATTGCTTGGAATGGCAGGGATGGCGACTCATGGCACCTCAGTTCTTGGATCTTGTTGAAAATGCAATCTTCCCTGCTCTTAAGATGAATGAGAAGGTTCGAGTATGGGACTGTTGCTATGACTTGAGCCTCTGATGATCACTTGCAATTCAATTTAAGCTGATTGAAGGCTGTGTTCTGATGCTCATACTGGTGCTGCAGGATATTTTGGAGTGGGTGGAGGATGAAGATGAATACCTTCGCAAGAACCTTCCATCTGATATGGTATATGGAGATGCGTCTCAATTTCCGAGGATGATACCAGTGCTCAGCATCTTGTCACAGCTAGTTCTGGTTTTTTGTTGCAATGGAATCCTACTGTAGTTCTGGCTTGATCTCCTAGATTTTCCTGCTCATGTTGATCCAGTCTGGGCATTAACCTCTGCAATTGGATTGCACACACAAAAGCCTAGCTGCATCATGTCTAACCACCAGGAATACTGTGGTATCTAATTATTAGCTATATGCAGGATGAAGCGAGTGGGTGGAAAGAAGACCTGTTGACACCACGGCAAAGTGCGTTAAACCTGCTGGGTCTCATTGCCACTGCTAAAGTATAGTTTCTGCCATATGCTGTACATCATTTCATCATTCTAAAGATTTGCTCAGCTCTTTTACAGACTGCAGTTTTATTGGTTGCTTATTTCACATCATCAGCTTTTTAGAATTTTCCTTATTCTCTTTTCTGGTTCTTCAGAACACACAAATGTGCTTGTTTGTTCTGGATTGAGTCATACAGGGACCCCCAACTAGTGGAGGGACAAAAAAAGCAGCTGCCACAAAGCGGAAGAAAGGGGGGAAAGGCAAAGGGAAGGATGGACAGGGCACAGCAGGTGAAATTTTGGTGATGCCATTTTTGTCCCAGTTCCCACTTCCTGATGATGGAGCTGCACTAAGCTCAGAACAAGTTCTGAAGTATGTCTATCAGCTCATGTTTCCAATCCATGGAGTGTCATCACTTCTACAACCACCCAAGATATTACTTGCTAGCAAACATTGTCTTTTTGCTTGTTAAGCTCAAATCTTGACATGACTAGTAGGCTTATGTATATGTTAAAGAGTACTATAGACTCTCCATATGTGTATGGGTTCTGTTGAGAATCATGTTCCACCTCATTGAATCCATAATCATGGAGATATCATCATGGGAGCTGGCTTGCTCCAATCATGTATAGTTTGTCATATTTGCCAACAAACTATGCTTCGCCTGCTTGTGCTCCATTGACCAAAGCATCCAACAGAAGCCATGGAGGCATTTGGCAGCAAACAGCAGAAACCCTGCTGCAGTTTAAGCTGTGTAACAATATTCAAGACAGATATCTGTACTGCAGATTTGGCATGTAACCTTTGCATTGGGTGCCTGCAGCTATTATGGTGCACTGATGGCTTATGGTGGCATTCACCAGGTTTTGGCTCTTTCTCTGCTGACTAGACTGTCCAAATATCAATGATTTCAAAGTCTAGACTTTGAATATTCCATGTGACTTTACTGATTGCTTGTCAGAGTATAATATGCCTGGATACAATAGATGCACAGAACTACTCAATTTGCTGTGATATTGTAAAGCATTGAGTCTAAAAGCTAAAAGGGACCATTATGGGTTTAACTTGAAATTTGAAGGGTATGGAAAGCCCAGTTTATGCAAAACATGTTGCACAGTGCATGCAAGTGCTTGTATTTTCTGCCTAAATTTTATGAAATGAGAGTAGTTCACTCAGCTGTTACAAGAAGTCTGCTTTGGATGCTCTGTTAGTTTTGTGCCTAAGTACCTAGCTTCCTGACACAAATGTAATTCATGCTTTGAGTGATGCAGTTCCTGCGCACACAATCAGCTGAAACAGTTACTGCACTGCTCCAAACTAAAGTGTTTCCATTATATGCTATGGTATCACCCACTCCATATGTCCTGGCTAATGCCAACTGGCTGCTGGGGGAGCTGGCATTTTGCTTGCCTGAGGTAAGCAAGTTCTTTTCTTTCTTAAAAGGGAGCAGCATTGTTGAGTCTTTGGGGTTATAGTCTTGTGAAGGAGACTTACTGTAACAATCTTCTCATCTTTTACCTTTCTGAGCTGCAATGCAGATCAAACTCACACGATTGCATTTTGTGTCCTGCAACTCTTCACACTCTCCACAATCTTATAGGTCTCCAACTCCTCCTCCAGCAATGATAAGGGTTTTGAGTTTTATTTGAGGCACAATGAGGGGGTAATGGCATTCTGGCATTTGATTTGCTAATCCCACCAACCACAATTTTCCAAACTTCAATATGCCAGGAAAAGTTCCCTGGACAAAATGAACATTGGTTGAATGATAACAGTAATGTCTCCCCTAACCCGGAAGTCACTTATTCTGTGGAATAGGAACTGAGTGAAGAAGTGTATCATGCACTACTGAAGGCACTGCAAGCACCCAATGCTAGCAATGTGTCCTGGCGGCCTGTGAGAGCATCTGCTGCAGCAGCCCTCTCTTCACTCCTTCAGGTTTTGATTTCAAGTTTCCCTTCACTCTTTGTTGTGAACAAGTCCTCTGGATAGTGGCTTTTTGCTGCAGATACAGTGGTCTACAAAGCAAATGCATGATTAAGGTGTCACCTGACAGTCCCTTGTCATCAGATATACTGTAAATGTCACTAGAAGTTCTATCGAACAGCAACTTGGCTGGAGTTGCAGGAGGATTATAAGCCCACGCAATGGTTGCCCCTACTACAAGCTACAGTAGCTGGAGCACACAAGCAAGAAGAAGGAGAGGCAACAATCTCTTTGCAGCTCTTGGCTACAGTTGCAGAGGCAGGGGAGGACCATGTTGCTCCACATGTATCAGCTGTTGCCGCTGCAGTCCAAGGGGAGATATCCAAGCACATCCCTCCTCATCCTGAACCCTGGCCCCAGGTATTGAAGCACCATCCCTTTTTCACAAAAGCAGTTTCTTGAGGATTCCTATGTTCTGCCAACCATGTTCTTACTTGCCCTAAACTGTGCGCCATGTGTTGAACAGATGGTTGAACTTGGGTTTGCGGCAGTGGCCTCGCTGGCCCAGACATGGGATGGTGCAGAGCCTGATGAAGATGAGGATGATGGCAAGGCACTGGCCAACTGGAAAACTGGTTGTGCAACAGTAGCTAACACATTTTCTGAGCTTTTGCAGCGAGCATGGCTGATGCCTGCAGAGGTCTGTAAATCCATTAGTGAGCTGCTTCAACATTTTGTCAGAAAACTCTTATTTGTGAGAAGGTAAAAATAAGATGAGGAGCATCTTGTTGTTCACAGAATGGATGCAAAACTCTGCCCAGAGCACTTGAAATTGCCTTATATAGATTGATCTACAATTTGCATCAGCAACATACAATAGCATATGCTTGGTGTCATTCATGCAGGAGGTTGATCAAACACAAGCTACACCCCCACCATCATGCTTGAGTGATGCGTCTGTGCTTTTGGCTGCAACCTTGAGGTACACCCCAGACTCAACAGCAGCTATGAGCATGAAAGTGGAGCCACTGCTGCAAGTATGGGCAAATCTGGTGGCAGATTGGAATGCATGGGAAGAAGAGGAAGATGAAGCTGTCTTTGATTCCATAGAGGAAGCTGTTGCTTTGCAGGTCCATCTAGATCCTGTTCTTTAGTTCTTGAGGCTGTTTGATTTGGAAATTTGGAGGTCAAAATCTTATGCTCTCAAGAGAGTTGTCGTATGCACACATTTATTCACGTCATCCTGCTTGCAGTGGCCTTGTAATAATATACCCAGAGAGATGGAGAGTGAACACCTTCTCCTGTACTATCTGCATCTCATGCTCACAAAATCATGCTCACGTGAAACAGCAGTATAGGGGAGGGATGTCATTTCCCTGTGCTTTAGTGCTGAAGCTCAAACATAGCATTAAACAAGGGCAAACTCCTCAACTGGGTTCCCTAGTATTGTTGAGGAAGAGGCAAAGTGCTACAATAAACATTTCACAAACTTGGGATTGTCAAGGGGCTTAACTACAGTCTATTTTGCAGGGAAGGTGTCCCATGCTCCACTTTACAAAGTCTGGGATACCACCTCGACCGGCACCTCAGGTTGCCCAACGGTCCATCCTTGAATGTTTGGTAACCTTCCTCACCACAGCCATTGAATCTGGCTACCCAACAGCCTGCTGGCGTGCATGCCGCTGTACTCATGCCCTCTTGCATGTGTCTCAACTCTCATTTGAAGGAGAAGGGACCTCAAACATTCTTGTTCCACGCTTCTGTGGAGTTGCTACACACCGCTTCCAGCAACTGACAAGTGTAAATGTTCCATTGGCGAAGCCTCTCATCCTCCTGATCACAATGTGTTTCATTATCCTACCTGAACCTGTGGTGAAGATCCTGTCAGTTGAAGAAGATGGCAGTAGTAATGTAACAGAAGACGGTGCTTCTCAAGGCTTGCTAACATGGGCTGAGGCACTGGCTGGGTTAGCTGAAAGTGCATCTGACCCAGGCTTGTCATTGGAGTCAGAGATGAAACTTGCTGGTAAGCTTCCACATCCTGATGAGCAAATCTGACACTAGTATGCAAGCTTTTGAGTATTCTTCATTTCTCACAGCTGGTGCTGAGATTATAGCACTTCCCTAAAATTAGCGTGGTGGACATTGTGGAAACTGATATGGAGTTAGTGTGCTGGGGACAGTCATTGGTTTGCAGAAAGTATTGGTGTACATGATCAATTCTGATACATTACGGTGCCGGAAGGTATTTAAGGCAGCGCACCATTGCCTCTGCTCGCTCCTAGAAGCTACAGTTGACCTCAAGGAGCTGGTAGACTCCTCAGAGACTGATGAAAGTCACTCAGAATCTGGATCTGACGACAATGAAGATGATGATGGAGACAGTGACAGCAAAGATGTATGTCTTATACTGCTGAACATAAATTCTAAACAAGCCAAGGTCGTATCTTCCTTTTGCAAGTTGTCTACGATTGCCTTATCAAACCTATCCTTTGAAAATGAATGTCAGTTATCTGTCCTAGGAGATGGGACAGGCCACATGTAGGCAATACAGCTTTGTCAAATCACTTTGAGGAAAATGGGACACTAAAGAAAAGTTGGATATGTTGCTCAAGAGGAATGACTAGTCTACTGCATTGTAGGGTTCGGAGTCTGCCAACTCAAATGATGAACATGAAGAAACTGAGGAAGAGTTTTTGCAGCGATACGCAAAGACAGCCCGTGAGCTACAGGAAGAAGCTATTGAGGAGGCTGAGAATGGCCAGGATGAGGACGGCCATGAAATTGAGCTTGGTATGTGACATTGCTCTGTTTTATTGTGGTCGCTTTTTCCTGCTGATATTTGCTCTCTTTCACTTTTTGCAAAATGAATTTTGACGATAACAAGTGGTTTGATTTTTGTCTATGAACCTCTGTGGATGGGGAAAGGGGTCCTGGCACTTGTGGACCATGAAAAGGAAGTGCTAGCATGCCTCAAAGAACATAGCCGAAAACTCCTGAGCAAGCAGCCACTGCCCAAAGAACTTCTCTCGAGATTCAAAGCAAGTTTCCCTGAGTCAAGGTCCTACTTGTAAGAGACCTGCCTCTCAAATCAAGAGGTGAATGCCTACATTTGTAGTCCATTGCCAGATTGCTTAAGAAGTCAATTACAAATCTTGCCAGGTTTTCAGGTAAGGTAGCATTTGCATGAGCTGCAAGAAGGTGAAACTTGGAAACAAAAGACACAAGAAGGTTTTAAGTCAGCCCATCCAAGTTGTGGTATCAGAGGAAATACAAATGAGCTCACATTCATGTACAAGGGTTTAGTTCAATACCTGTAAAAGGTGTGTGTGTTGAGGTGCTCAAATTCATGTAAAATAATTTAGTTCACAGGTTTGGTTGCTGGAAGTCACTTTCAGGTTCTCTTTGAGATTAAGTACATCAATTCAGCACAATAACATAAGAAACTGGCAAATTGTAACCTGATATGCATAGCGAACACAAAAAGACACTTATATTAATCCTAATCCGTAAGTACTTTTAGAGTGTGTCAAACAACAGTGGGTGCATCAATGCGATCTGATGTGTGCACTAAATATTGTCAAATGCAAAACTTGCCAAGCAACAAGAGGAATGGAGTGGCATGCTTTCAAACCAATTCTCATGTAAAACTGCTCTTAAACTAGCATTGTAGCCTTGAAAACTGCTTCATTCACCCAACAAAGCCAGAAGCAGGAAACAAATCCCTGCAAATTGCCTTTTATCCTTACATCAGCTCCCAATCAGCTCCCAACTAGGTGAGCCAATGGGCATCACTCTGACGACTACATTCCAGCCTTTAACTATTCAACAAGGCAAGTTTTAAGTTGCAGCTGCTTTGACCCTTGGTGGTGCCTGGGACCCTGCATCACAGCAGATGTACTTGTCAAAGCAGACAAAACAGATCATAATGTTTCAAGTCCAGCAATTTTGAAAACAGTGTAATAAGAGAAGAGAAAGTGTATGGAGAGCAGCAGCTTCACTGTGAATGGAGGCATAGGTATTGCAGATTGCAATTTTGAATGATTGTGCAAGGAGAGAGAAGCATGGTTAATTCTGCTACTATGAAAGTCGCATACCTTCTCTGAAATTGTTCTTGAAGCGACGGGGCAAGTTTCGCAGATGACGCATGCGACCTGTTCCTGTTGTCTTCCTCCTGATGGCCTTCACACTCCAGTTGTCTGTGAAAAAAGCGCAAACAAAAGGGAGACCAATGGCAGAAATCACCACAAATTCAATTCTGAATATTGGTTGTAGACACAAAAATCACTACTACTATTGACACAAAATGTTTCTAAGAAATACCTACAATCAAGACACCCTGCAAGAGAAAATTCACAGCAGTTCACAACCAAGCATACTATATCCATGGTCCAATTAGTTAGACAAGTAATGGATCAAGAACTTACAGGTGCGGATGCGTGTCGCAGGATAAGCACAAGCTGAGCACCGGCTTTTCTGAATGTGGAAACTGCGGCGACCACAGCGCCTGCACAGTGTGTGAGACTTGTTCCGGCGCTTGCCAAAACTACCTGTTCCCTTACCCTGCAGACAAACATACAACAGTCAAGCTAACATGCTGCCTAAAAAAAGCCCAGAAGTATAAACCCTGAATTCCAAATGTTGTCTAAGCACTACAGTCCTGGTGTCTTATCTTGTGAAGTAACGAAAAAATAAAATAAAATAAAATAATTTGGCAAGATAAACTGTAAACATAACATAGACCCAGGGTTTACAAATACTCAAACTACAGAAAGGAATGTTCAAGACGTCTTTGAGTGGCATGCTCAGGTAAAGCAATGAAATTGAAGCTTGATCCCTGATTTGAGTGCCCATCATACCAGAAACAAATACAATATGTAGGTCGATTACCCCAGGGCTACCGATTTGTAACACTCATGCTGCTTGTAAAAAATACTTACATGCACATTTCGAGATTACTGGAGTCTACTGGACTGTGTCTCTCTACCAAGTACAAACACCTTCATGAGACAAGACCAGAGTGAGGGTGGGACCTTTCATCTAAGGTCGAGGCCAAAAGCCTTTTAAAGACAGAAAGACCGACACATACCCCGAAGCCGCCAAAGAAAACATCTTCCAAAGTCTGAGAATACTAATATCACCGAAGGACTGACACAACTCCGAGTCAAAGAAACATGCTGCTGAAACAAGACCCAACGCTTCAAACATTACCTCACGTTTCTTCCCAGGAACCAACAACACAGAAGACAAGACCAGACACCAATCGAAACAAACAACACACAAGAAAAATCAAGACACCAAAATAACTAACTTTCCATATTTCAGGCCCAAATACAAAAAGTCCCTCTCATCAAGAAGACGAAGTGAAACGAAACGAATAGAAAATGTCAGCGTAAGTACCATGGTTGCTGATGACGATGGAGGAGCGACGAGAAGATATCGCACACGGCACGACTGCTGCTCTGCAGCAAAAGAGACGAGAGAGAGAAACCACAGCGCAAGGACCTCAGCCTTTTTGTTAGGGCTTTGGGTTTTTAGGGTTTCGCCTGACCTCGTCACCCATTATTCCAGAGGGTCCCACCCATCGGATCATCGGTTTCCTATGGAACAACCGCTCTTGCCAAGCTCTCTGGTACGAGGGTGTTCTCGTTTTCTGCCTTTTCGTGCACAGCGTTTAGGGTTTGCGCAAGAGGGTTTGCCTATAAGCTTCTGTAGAGGTCTCTAAAGCAAGAACACACAGGGTACGAAGCTTCGGAAGCTGGAATCTGGAGTCTTTTCACGGCCAAGTAAGGTTCCTAATCCTGGCTATTTGCACGTCCCTCTCTTTGCATTAGGGTTTTCAGTTTGCACCCTTTTAGACTTGGCAACATTTTTGTTTTGGGAAAGAAAATGTGGAAGTTTTCTTCCTACATATATACAGCCAGCCAAATATCTTTACAATGCTGCTACCCCTACTAGGAGCAGAAATAGTTTAAGCCCAGAGTTGCTACAGAAATCGGCAACAAAGGGAAAGCCAAGAGTGGCCACCCTAGTAGTAAACAAGCGGCTTATTGGGTAATTGTTCTACCTCTTATGGCAGAGATTCAAACAAAGTCATGAAAAATAATGGATCTGTATCATATAGTTAGGTCATTTGAATGCAAGATGAATTTTAAAGAAAAAAGTGCAGGCAACATAATTTAGCTAGGTCTGCAGTTGTTACTTGCAATTTGGTTCCCAGCTCAAGCTAAGCTTTTTCCATGTTCACAAACAATTTGCATCGAGCCTTAGTAACATGTACCTCTTGTTCACTTGCAATGAACATCAGGCAGCACATTGCCACATCTAGTTTGAACACCTGCCACCTTAAAGTCTTGATAGTTACACGTGAAAATGAAAATTTCATCAAATTTGTACGAAACCTGTTCAAGAATATGGCATTTCACATTTTTCAGGCTGGTGATTGATTGGATTCAGAAAATCTGGAGGGTCCATCTGTTGTCAACCTTTCGTGATGGCAAAAGCAGAAGCAGAACAACTCTTTGTGGTGGTGGTGGAGTGAGGGGGATTTTCACAGAAATCATTGGCTGCCTATTTGCTAGCCATGCGGCTTTAGGGTTACCATGTTGTCATAGTAATCCATCAGCCATCTTCAGTGCAGCTGGGACCAATTCTTCTATGGAGTTTGAGAGCATTTTCACAGTGTCATCCAGTCGTAAGTGACTTCTTGTGCTCACTATTTTATTAATTCCCTGATACGTCAGGCAAATGCCAAATAAACAACAGTTAAAAGACTGCATATCAATATCTTTCAAGAGGAGATTCTGGGAATGTTCATCAGTGGAAAATGGTACTCACAGAAGCAGCACACTCTTTGTGGGTTCTCTATCATGGGTTCACAATCCTGGTTCTCTATCATTTACATCTTAGGACAGGCTGACACACTCCATTTGAGCCTCCCAAGGGTTTCACCATCAGTTTAGTCTTGGTGAGATTGTATGCATGTGCTAGAGTTCAATCATTGGGTCAGATCCATGATTTATAAGTGTTGTGACGAAACATAGATTGCTGTAATAGGAATAATTTGAGTGATCAAATCATGTTTTGGTGATCTGCAGAGCCAATCTTTTTATTGGGTGAATATGTTTTCTCTGCCCTCTCACAAGGGGTAAGTGTTAGGTCCTCTCTTCTTGTTCATTTTCTAAGCAATACCTACTAATAAGAGTATCACTTGAGGAAAAATGTCACACTTCTATGAGGGCAAGAGAAGATTAATGATGTTGTTTATGTTTTGAACAGTTGCTGTAGTAACATGTAGTTGCTGCATCAATGGTCGACCAGATTGGACCAATGCTGTTTGGTCATATGGAGTCATGTAACCTTGTGGATTCTGGCTTAATCTGGAGAATCATATGTTCTTTTACTCAGAAAGTATCACTATTCTTTCTGTTTGATATTAGCAAAATTTGCATGTTTGTTTGTCAAGAAGTTTGGTGACATTCCATGTTTTTTCTTCAAACAAGACTTTATGTTTGGTTGGGTTTACTCAAAATCACAGGTTGAGAATTTCTATGAGGCAGCATGCAAAGCAGCCCGACGGTGGACTGTTGATTTTATGGTACAAAAGTGAGTCCCTCAACCAATTTCTGCGGGGTGCACCAGTATGAATTTGAATTAGGACAACATTGTTTGCTTGGTGCTATTAGAACTTATGAATTGTTTTCAGACCTTGGTATATTTATTTTTCAGACTGTTATTCTTCTCTCAGGCCTCAACTCAGATGTTTACGGCTTCCAAGCAAATTTCTTTATCTTTGACTTTGAGAGTTAGATGTTCCCAACCATATGATCTGTCTTGTGTCCTTTGTCTTGTCATTGTGAATATACTAATATATGATTGGTGTATGATTGGGTTGATATTTGTTCTGGTGAACAGATTTCTGGATGTAATGGTAAGCAGTTGTAAGACTCAGTCTATTTTCCTTGTGTCTGTTTTGGACTTCTCCAAATTTACTCATACTTTTCTGTTTATCTTGCACAAGAACAACTAGTAGTTTTTGTATATGCACCTATTGTTGGACTTCTGAGAACAGTAGCAGCTTTTGTATTTCAGTTATTTGTTTGCTGCTTGAAAATCTGTCACTGTTCTAATGGTTTGTGATGGGTGTTGTTATAGGTATTAGTGAACCCACACTTGAGTCATCACCAACAGGCACTTCTGAAGGTACCTTGGCTATCTTTTGATATTTTGTGCCATGTTCTGTCAGGGTTGGTCTTGTGACAAATGGATGTACGTTTTGGTAAGGTAAACACCAGAGGGTTAGGAAATTTGGGAGAACTAGGGCAAGGAGTTCCTCTAGTTTGGACTTGTTCCATATGATGATTCCAGATATGTTCAGAGATGCTGATCTTTGGTCCAGGGCCTGCATACCCTAGATATCACCAAAGATTGTTATTCAAGCCCTTACAAGCACAAGTAGTTGTTGATTGGTCAAAGGTTCCATGTGTTCTTATGTATTGTGTATGTGCAGCCACTTTTTCACAGAGCTCTTGATCAATTGATTTGGCAACAAGCCCTTGAACCTCGAGTTGTCAGGTAAGAAATGTTGTGTTTCCACGCCCTTTTTTACCTTTTTGGCATTCTTGCTTATTCCAGAGAAACATCTGACAATTGTGTTTTCTGGGTGTACAGGGGCCTTGTGGCACTGGCATCCCATAATCAGGACACTGCTTTCTTGTTTGGTTATCTGGTATGCTAAATGAAATCTAAGATTTCAATTTGACTCTATACACCTTTGAGTTGTAGTGGACATTTATGCATCTGTGAGGAAATGGAGATTTCTTATTGGGAAACCAATAAGTCACTGATGCCACCATAAATAACATGGTGGAACGAGGATACTTAGCACCACTTTATGTATGTAACACTCTGGGGACTTCATCAAGATTGGGGCTGTTAGTCTTCCCAAAGCTTTGGCGTTTAGTGATGGGCAAACCTCCTTTACTGTTGTAGCATAGCCCCACAACCAAAGGAAGAACTCTTCAGGTTCATGCAGTCAAGTTTAGGAATTGTAAAATTAGGGCCATGAGAGGAGGAGCTAGATTTCAGTTCCAAGAAGATTCTATCAAGGTTAAGTTTACATGTTTGATGTGTCAACGATAGTAGTGACAGAGTTAAAGGCAAAGGATTTAACAGCTGGGAAATGTTGTTTGGCAGATGGAGATTATTGTGGGGCTTCTTTGTGGGAGCAGCCAATCTCATGAAGCTCTGGATCTAAAATCCTCTCAGATGGATGCAGGGTCAGCAGCCCCAAGTTTCTTACAAGTATGTCTGTTTCCTAAAGTTGGGAAATTGATGCTCTTCTTTGTCTTACCTCCATGCATCTAGCAGTCCATGCATAGCTGCATTGTCCCTGTCTGTACTCCTAGGCTTGATCAGCTTAACTCTAGAAATTTCTGTATTTTGATTTGCCAGGTGTCACAGGAGAAAATGAAGGTTGCCCGATTGCTTTGTCAGCATTTTTGCATTGATCAAGTATATGTTGCAGCAATGCCACCACTGGTATGACCACTTGATCAAATTCTTCTTTCCGTTGTTTCAGCTTTGCTTGAAGCAGTTTGCATTCAGTATGGATCCTCTATATGTTTATGAGAATGTTGTCGGTGGTTTTGGACTGGCTTGCTGTGGATGGATTTGAGACACATTGGGACTTTCAGTTATAAGTGCGGTGTATCACAATCTTTAGGACATAAATTTATGTTTTGTGAATCCTGCAAGATTCAGTATACTGGGCTTGGGTGGTCTGAATTTAGGTCCGGAAAGTGGTACTTGAAGCATTGATGGGTGGTGTGGAGGTGCCTTCAAGTATGCAAGGCTCCTCAGAGTTCACCCCTGTTTGTTGCATCACTCTTGAACCACTCCTGTGCCCTGTATGGACTTCTAACCTTGTTGAGATTCTCCACTGTTCCTTTCATGTGGCATTGCTTCTGGAAAATGTATTATGCAGTTTATATTGTGGTTAGATGCATCTCAATATTGGCTGAGCTATGACCTTTCTTATCTGGTCCTTCAGCTAGATTGATGGTTGTGTAAGCTGTATGTTTGAATGAATTTCTGGTCAGATGTGTTCTTCTCTTGTGGTTGTAGAATGACACACTTACACCAGATGTCGTAGCTGTAATACAACAGAGCTCCACAATCAGCAAGCAACATGCGGTACATGTTCTTTCCTGAGAACCTTGGGATAAATGGGCAATCTTGATCTTTACTGTTTTAGAAGTTGATCAGCTCTAGCTTTCAATGTGGACCTTTTTTCCACAGAAGCATGTTGAAACAGAAGTCTTGCTTGAGGAGAGTTGGATTTTCTGACATATGGATGCATTTTTGGCAGTTTCTCTATCGTGGTCGTGCGTTATATGAATGGCTTGGTTCATCACAAGTTCCTAAAAGCCCAGAGACACGGTCTGTTGTGTTACCAACTGACATTTATCGATTATCTTAGGTTCCATTTCTCAGCTGGTAATTCCTTTGTCAGGTTTTTTTTCCCCAATGAGAGCCATTCTTGAAAATATTAGGCAGCCCCTCACTAATCTAGTCCTGGGTTTTAGATCACTAATTTAGGGGCATCTTTAGATGGAAAGCTCATCTTAGGCAACTACTAAGTATGAGTGACAAGAATACATGCACTTTTAGTAGAGCACCAACTGTACAATGAATCAGAACAACCTTGTCACACATCAGTGAAAGCTAATCATGGTTGTTCACTAATTCTAAGTTAAGGCAGAATTGCCAGAGTTACCATTTGGTCATTAGCATGTACATCACTAATTTGATTGTTGGTCTGGACTTGGACCATCCTTGTATATTGAGCTATTTCAGGTAATTCATTATGGTTTCCTCTGACAAATTCAAGGGTAATTGTTCCAGCATTTTACTTCTTTCTTTTTTGCTTTCTAATTTCCATTTAGACTCAAACCAATCTTGCACTTCATTCAAGGCATATGCTACAGTATCTGCTCTGTACTGTCTACTTCAGTCATATTGTAACATCTAATGGCACCTTGCTCCAGTGTTGTCTTGCAAATTGAACTTCAATGAATCTTTGTTACTGTATAGATGAAAGAGTAGGTCTTGTGGCAGCTGGGAAAATGGTGGTGAAGGCTTCTAGGATAAAGATCTGGAAGTCCTTGCGAATGATGAACAGGGAATCCACCATCAACTGGTTGTTTACCATAGAAAGAGTAATCAATATATGTGAGTGCAATTTGACTTGTCACCCAGGCTACTGAAGACATGATCCTGTGGTGAAAAAAGGTTTTTTGTGGCTGTTCTTGCAAATTAACTCTTGGAGATCTTATTTGTCTTATTTCTAACTAGCTTCTAGGGGTGCCAGATGTCAATCCAAGGACATTTCTGGTCCATCATAGAATCAACACTCTCATTGGGATTTTGGATGAAGGGAATGGACAGTGAACACTGGAATTGTACCCAAAGGCAGTATAACCCACTGTCATCACAAAGACAAATGAGGTTTATTGATACTAACTTCTCACTTCACCTCTTCTCATTTGTTAGACGGATAATGTCAACTTGGCAGATGATTATGTACCTATCCATTAGGTAATATATGAAATGCTACCATATAGTATTAGAACCAGTTAGTAATAAATTTGGAAGCTATGTGATAATGAGTACAATTCAAAATGTGTGTGAACACAAAACATATTTACAAGATTGCAGAAAAATCTCCTCGATACTAAACCCTAAACCCTAAACCTATTTGTATTGGCCTCTAGGACCCTAAACCTATTTGTATTGGCCTCTAGGACGATGAATTTGTTGCAAACAAAGAATCTTTGGAAGTTTGTAAAAAGTTCACAAGATATTTTCACCACACTAGAAAGAGAGAGATTAGGTCCAAGCTAGCTTTAAATGCAATAAACCTATCAATCAAGGATACAATTATTCCATTCATTATAAAGTCTATTCCAACAAATGTTGGGAATATCTAAGGAGAAATATGAGGTTAAAGTAGGATCCAAAGAAATTGATGTTGTTAAAGAAACTCATGACCATGAGGAAATATGAGAGTATTAACGTGGATCAGTATTTCGAAGGTGTAAAAGAAATCTTGGACTATCTAGAAGGGATAAACTTTTCAATTCCTACAAAATTGGTAGTTCTTTTGATTTTTGATTCCCTCCCAAGTCAATACAATTTGTTTCTCAAAATCATGACGACCAAAGATTCCTTATGCACTTAGGAAAAACTAGAGTCTCACTTGTTGAATGACGAATTGCATGTCAAAATTGATGGAAATAATGGAACCACCAAAAATGTTTTAGTAATACATGGAAAAATTCACAAGTATAGCACTCCATTCAACCCAAATCGGAATTCCAAAGACCAACTATTCATGAAGGTGGGTACAATTTCAAATCATACAAAAAAAAATCATTTAAAAATATTTTTTGTATCATAAGAAACAAATTTGCTCAATACATCATGTACATTATGCCTCATTTATATGTGGTTAAACTCTTTTAATATTATAAATTTCTAAAACAATTCAAAATTTTCCTTAGATTTTTAAATTTTTGGAATTCCACAAGTTTAAAATTATGAGTGTTTCCTAAGTGTGGTTAATACGTTTTTATTGTCTAATTTTTTCCCAATTAAAATGTTTTATTATATGAGTCCTTTGAAAAATCCTTTGCAAAATTGTTTCCTTTTGACACAATAGTAATTGTTCATTTTTAAATGTCCTAAAAATAAAACCTAAACTTAAAATTGGATTAAATGAATTTTTACTTTGAGTTTCTTGGCATTCATATGAGTGAAAATGGTTTCAAATGGAAAAACATAAATAGATTTTTGGTTCTAATTTCTAGTTTCTGTTTTGAATGATTATGTCTAACATTCAATGCCCTTTTGGCTCATTGGATTGTGACTACACACAAGTAAAACACAAACAAAAGAACAAGGGAAATTTTTTCAATGGCAACCTAGGGGAGATGGAGTTCAAAATAAAAATCTTGTAGCTAGAAATGAAAACAAAGTTAAGAAAGCTTGCTACCTACCAAAGGACAAATTGGAATACCTGCAAATCAATGCATAATTAAAAAGCAAAATTTCCACAGTTCCTTGAAATGAATTAATAATGTCATCAACCATTGTATAATAGAAATTAATTCAAATGATAAAAACAACAATGTTACATTATTGTAGTTACATGGTGACATTCAATACATAATAAGGCATACAATGTTAACAAAAAAAACAAAAAAAATTGGCACCTTTCTCAAAGATGTATGAAGGAATCAAAATTACAATCATTGAAATTTTGTATCTAAAAAATGTTATACCATTAGTTCCCATATCAAGAAACTTCCAATATCATCCTTTTTTCCAAAACCTTCAACATCAATGGATATCAACAACCACTTGCCCTAAATTTTTGTCTCACTAATTGTAAAGTTTAAGAATAGACATAATCATAAACATATTACAACCACACACACACACACACACACACACACATCATATTTACATTCATTTAATAGACTTGTAATTTTACAATATATTAGAACTAACAAAGTTTTTTTCAACTTCTACAATCCAACACAACAACAAATCGTGATTCAATATTATTGACTATTAGCACAAAAACCTCCAATTAAAGTTAATGAAAACATATTTTTTCATCCCAAGGGAGGGTTAAGTGATTGGCATTTGACAGTCATGATGCAAATATTATATATGTTGGAAAACTATAATCATTAGGATACCACCAACATCACACATATGCAATCATAACAATGATAATTGAACAGATACATACATAAGCGCTTTCAACATAAATTCATAAACAACAATCACTAGATATTAGTGAAAATACATGTTTTCACTCTTGATTTATATTGCAAAATATACGATTTAAACACACAAATTAAAAAAAACTACCAAGGGACACCATAGGTCCAACCAATTAATAAGAGCCACCTTGAATGTAACTAAATCCTTTTTTAAAATGTTTATAAGTATCATAAATTAAATAAATGTTCAAAACATGTGTTATATTTCTAGAACACCCTTCTAATATATTCATTTAACATTTGAATAAGTTTGAAAGTAATATAATGAGTATAAATTATATTTTAATTTGTTTTGAAACCCATAACTATTGTTTTTCATGCTTAGAATGCACCATGACACAATTAAAAACATTGTATAAGAACATCTCCATTAATAAAGTTGAAAATGGTTTGGCAATGACAATTTGTAAACCCATGTGTTGGGTTCTTGATGTAAAATTTGTGTGACCCATTCTCATACCTCACCGTGCACACAAAATTAGGCCCGACATTTTTTTATCCACCATGCCACCTGAGTGTCAAATGTCACACAATCTTGATTGTTTAATGTTGCCCATAGGGGCATCGCAACTTTGGTTTCTTGTGTGTCCATCCCAAGTCCATCCACCGTAGCCATGTCTGTCTGAGTTCAATTCCAATGTCTAAACTTATAGCTCTGTGTCTTTGGCTGCATGAATTCATGGAGCATTAGAAGCATGTGCAAAATAACCTCAATGCTTGATTACAAGAGGAATTGCAAAATGATGGTGATGAACAAATCATTTTTGTTATCTTGGTTGAACAACTAGGTGAAAATGTGGATGAAACATAAAATAGTCATAGTGGTAGCAAAATTGGACGTTCACCAAATGTGAAGAGAGGTAAAAAATCAGGCCATTTTCAAAATTTTCATGATTATTTTGCATTGTAGCATGTTTACAATGATAGATTTTTCAAATGTTGTTTTCGAATGTGTAGAGAATTGTTTTTCAAAATTATGGAAATTATAGTTGTGCACAATTCTTGTTTTGTACAAAAGAGAGATGTTACTAAGCTTTTAGGTCTTTCAAACATCCATAAGTGCACAATTGTAATCAAAATGTTAGCATATAGTGTGGTAGTAAATTATACTAACAAGTATCATAGATAGAGTGCATCCACTACACTTGAGTGCTTGAAAAGATTCATGAAAGCTATTCGAACATGTTTTGAGTCTAATTATTTGAAACAACAAATTGTAGCAAACATTAAAAAACAAATGAAGATCATGAAGAAAAAGGATTTCTAGGAATGTTTATTTCAATAGATTGTATGCATTGGTCTTGGAAAAATTTCCCAATGGGATGGTAGGGTTAGTTTTAAAACAAAAACATGGCAAGAAGCATTAGCCTTGAAGTTATTGTTGATCAAACACTGTGGATATGGCATGCATTTTTCGGCGTGCCCAGAGGAAACAATGATGTTAATGTTTTTGATCGGTTTCCTTTTGTAGTAGAATTATTAAGAGGTGAAGGAATTGGTTTCATGGTGAATGGTACGTTCTATCCACGCCATTATTTGTTAGCAGATGGAATCTACCCCTCTTGGAGTTGTTTTGTGCAAACTATACATGAACCCCAAGATGCAAAGTGGCAACATTTTGCCTAGATGCAAGAAGGAGCATTGAATGATGTTGAAAGGGCATTTGGTGTTCTCCAAGCTCAATGGGCAATAGTTCAAAATCCTTGCCGATTTTGGGACATGTCCACAATCTCTTATATAATGTTTGCTTGTGTTATTATGCACAATATGATGATTGAAGATGAAGGATTGAACAACATGGAGGGTCTTTAGCATGTGACAACCATCCAAATGCATAGATAATTGACTTTTAATTTTTACATGGAATTCATTGAAGAGTTAGAAAATCAAAACATGCCCTTCTCATTTTGAAGTGATTTGGTAGAGCATCTGTGGGCTTTCAAGGGCTCAAGCTTTGCTTGAAATAAAACATGGTTTTCAAAATTTAAGTCCACATTGTCTTTGATTCTCAAAATTACATTCTAGACTTCAATCTAGGTTCCAAATTCCATCAACCATGCTAATGATGTACATTCTTGCTTGTTGTGTGTTACTGCATGTAGCATCAAACGCAAGCATGATCTTTACTATCTTCTTGTGTTTTATTGATTGCGATGCTTGGAGGGGGGGTGATTCTACATGGGGATGTAATGTAGACTATGCAACTACATTATGATTGTCAATAGTTGTTGCATCACGTAAAGTATGCATTGCACCCATCCAATGCCAAAGATTTTCAAGCTCCTCACACATCCATAACAACAAATATTCACTTGCTTCAAGCGTTGTGATGAACTTTTCACGCATTGTCAATAATTGGAGAGTTGACAACTCTTCTAAAATCTTTGCCTTCATCATGGTTGCTGCCATGTCTACAATAGCTTAAATTGCTTAAGCACGCAAAGCACACGCTTTGAGCTTCGTATTCTTTTGATCTTCCTTTGTTGCCTTTAAACCTTGTGGCTAACATAAAAGTTTGCAATCGTTACTTTCATTATGTAATTCCACTACTTTAGAATCCTGCAATTCTTCCTCTTCAATTGTAATTGAATCTTGGCTAGAGATTTTGTGTTTAAATGGGGCTCTTTTTTGCCTCCATTGAACCATCGAAACACTTCCTTTAGCAAAAGCCAAGAGTGCAAGAACACAAATGAAACATTCTTTGGGTGCTTAAGCTTGTAAAGTTTCAAAGCTTTTGAAAGAACATCTTATAAGGTAGTCCTAGATTTGTTTAAAGTAAGTAGAGAATTGAAGCACCCAATTTTTTTTGCAACGTCGTGTTTATGGTACTTCATTTTGTTATCAGACTTTGTGTAGGTCATTATGGGCTTCAACAAGCTTGTGTTTGTTGTACTGATCAACAATGTGCTCCCAAAATGCTACACTTTGTTGGCCATTGCCACAAATTGGATCTTGAAAAATTGTGAGAAAACTCAAAACAAGTTGACATTCTTCATTTGCATAGAAGTTTTTTCCTTTCCCACATTTAACTAGCAAAATGGTGGGGTCAGACATTGCCATCTTGGTGAAAAGGACAAGAAATGGAATGTGATTTTACACCTAGTAGAATTTGATTTTTTACTAGGTTCTTGACATATTTTCCTGGGCTTGGCCACTTAGTTTATTGTTGGTGAACATTATTGGGGTGTGTCATTTTGATTTTAATTTGCTCTCAAAATTATATTACCATTCTGATCCTTTTATTGAACATTGTTGGAGATGCTCTAAATATTGTTGTTCAACATTATTTCAAAACTTTTAACAAATCTCATGTTACCACATAACATTAATATGTCAAGATTAATTTGGTTAGATTCTAGAGGTGTTGGGGTGAAGACATAGTTAAAGGAGCTAGGGGTGTCAAGGTAAAAGTCCTTTTCCAAGGACTACACATGACATGTGGCATATTCACAGTTAGGGTACCCCTTTTTGGACACAAGACTCAAGGACTTTGTTTTTCCTATCTTCTAAATATAAAATCTAAATGAATTAAGTCTAAGTGAAAGATATTGAATAATTCAAATTATGATAATTTTCATGGTGGTGGTGATTTTTCACATGCATATGTAATTAGGCATACATATTTTAGTAGAAAACTAGAAATGCAGAAAATGAGTATGTTTTCATATACAACTTAACATGTTTTCTTGGATGAAAATTTCTTGCACATTTTGTTGGCACTTAGGGCCACATATTTTAAGCCTAGTGAATACAAAAAATCAACCAAATGAAAAAAAAAGAATCATTTTCCTTGTTGCCTTTTCAGAATGGATTACAGCCTTCAAAATTCTTATATCATATTTGTTCAAATGCATTATATGAACATTGTCAAACATAGATGTATGCATTACTTATCCATGAAAAAAATTTAAAGTCAATTTCATTGTTATATATATATATATTTGATTATTTTCAGATGAAAATTACAGTTAAGACAAAAACTCAAATTATTTAAAAGACTCAAAAGGACATATATATTATATCCAATTTATTTTTTAATTTTTTCATTAAATTAACATGACATCATTATAATTATAACTATATACCAATCCAATATAATCATGAAATAATAATTTTAATAAAAATAAAAAATAGTCTTTTACAACCTTTTTTTCTTTAGACCATCCTTTTGGGTACCTTAATTGTGAATGTGCCCATGTGTCATTTTTGTGTTGATTTATAATTTATAATTTTGGGTACCCCTTCTAACACTACATTTTAGATATAAATAAAATTTGACTACAATTTGATTTTATATCATGTATATTATGAATTCATGCCCTCTATCACATAAACATGAATAATTTTTGTCACATTTTCAAAATCCATAATTTTGAAAGTCAAAAACACTTTTGAACCAAATGTATTCAAATATGTTATAAAAGAAATTTTCATTAGTTCAAATCCTTTTGCCTTTCTAATCATCAATGTTAAAATCCTTTTCAATTTTTAAAAAGAATGGTGCACATTTGGTAGGAAAAAAAGATGTTAAAAAAAAACAAAGACTATCCACTTTCGAAGCTTGAGTGCTATGAACATGCAAATTTTTTTTTGATTTGTGTCAAGTTTTGAGCATGTAAAATTTGCAATTAATGAAAAATATTTCCCAAAAAATTTTGACAACCCAAACTATTATGCTTCACTTGTGTTATTTCAAACATATAAAAATGTAAAGAATGTCCGCTCATTTGAGTGGTTCCTTTGACTATATTTCTCCCCGTTGGTGACTTTTATAGTAATGTTTGAACCTAATACAATTACTAACAAATTTAATCAATGTTGAACACTTAAAAATACACATATGCAAATGTCAAAAACAATTGAAAAATGATTCATCACATGAAGTTTTCATAATAACATATGTAGTTGACATGTAACATTTGGAATGAAACTAAAACAATTTCAATATAGATTACCACAAATGTTATTGGATTTGCAAAAAAATATAAATAATAATTACATAAATATATCAATTTTCAAAATACTCACCGAAAAAACCACTATGAGAAAATAAATGTTTTGCAACTAGACTTGTTGACAAGTTGCAATAACACAATTCACTGTATATAAAGTTGTATACATATGCAATTCATGTAATTATGTTACAACTAATGTGTAATTACATAAGCAACAATGTGTTAACATGGCAATGACATGCTCACAAATCATCAATGGACACATGGCAATTCTAAATTAAAGGGTGCATGCGTGGATGCTATTACTTCTAATGACTATGTGTAAGCTTTCAAGCAAAATTCATTATATAGGGAATACTTGAAGGGCGGTTGGATGGGATAAGGTTTGGATAATAATGAACTACGTTTACGTAGAGTTAGCCAATTTGGCAATTGGTTGCAAATGGCGATAGTTGTCACAAAATATGCTTTAAGTTCTTATTATACAATGAGGACCTCGCATTTGGTGGGTGAGGAGGTATTCAAATCCCAAAAATAACATGCAAATTAAATCTTCCCTAAGGTTAATAGTGGATTCTCACCATCATGACCATGTGAACTTCTCTTGTCCATGGAGTGACACAAATTCCATTCCAATGAACATTACATTAAATATACATGGTAGTCAGTCCCTTGGGAATGTAAGATGCAAAATTCTTATTCTCATGCATTATGGTGTGGAAGTGTGTGAATTTGTTTTGTTGTTATGGATTTTGGCATATTGAACAATGTCCCCCCCCTAGGTCTAATAATCAATGTTTTAATGTGCAAAATAATAACAAGAATGATTCCATGACTAAAATCATTTTAATAAAAATAATCACCAACATTCTTGTTTTGTGTTATGATGGTTGGTGGTTTGACTTTAGAGGTGGCCCTCATGAATGTCACAAGTTTTGGTTTTGTCACAACAACTTAAACCGTTGTGTGGGAGGCTTGGGAAAAAAATATGGTTGATAGGTTCCACGTGCTTCCAATATGGCATGTCCAAGAAGGGACAAATGTCAATCAAAATGAAGTAATAATGTTGGAAGGAGCTAGTTTTATTTGTGAGTAATGCATATGTCTTGAAAATTTTTTCACATTGAAAGTTTTGTCCTTGGGCACCAACCATTGGATGTAAATTCTTGGCCAAATTTTTGCAACAATAAAACTATTCAATGCCCTAGGACATTCAAGCTCTTGAATCAACATCAAAAGAAGTGGGACGTTGGTTGTGCTTTGCAAACAATTTATTTGCCATCACAATTCTTTTGCCATCCACATCGGTTTTTCCACCAAGGTTATAACACCACCTCTAGTTTGCCCCAAGACAAAGAACAATATGAGGTGACAATTGGAGATTTTTTGACCTACACTTGCATGGATTTTATCACAATGATGACAAGTTTGTTGGGCGGGTAGGGGAAGTTGGTGCATTGTAAGCACATGTATTAGATTCTACAACATGTAATGTATTGTGGTAGATGGAAGAATTCATTTATCATTCAACTTAAAGTTGGAATTAAGTTCAATGCTTAATAAGTTGTGCTAAGTAAGTTCAGTCTTGTCCAATGCATAGAATGAAGCATAATCCAAAAATGTAGATTTGTTGTGACGTGCGTAGTTGGACAATACATAATAGTCATTGACATTTTTCCTTTGTTCTTTCATTCAACTTCGCTCATGAATGTGGAATGCATTATAAGTCTTAAATGTAAGCTCATACTATCTAAAGCCTCAAACATAATCCTAAATGGAAAATTGGTTGTTGTCTATGGAGATGGACAATATTTTATATACACATTTATCAAGTATTTAAATTATTTCATTTAGTTATGCTCTTGAATTTGCGTGGTCAAATATTTGGATGAATGATAATTGTAAAAGATTACATCTAAAAAGTTGGGCACTCTATCCAAAACAACATTTGCCATTTGGAACTAATTCCATAATTTAATTTCAAGAATTATGAAAAGTCTTTAAACATTTTTCCAACTCCTATGGAACTTTCATCCATTTCAATGTTCCAAAGTTTAAACTCAATGATAATTTTCATCCATTTCCAAGTTTCATTCAAGTTGAAAAGATTGCCATGTGACAAAATATTCTTCCACATCATCAAATATTCCCTTGACATGGCAAGGTATATCTTAAAAATATTTTATTTATGTGGTAGCAAATATTCTTAAAGGATTCTTTTATGCTCATTTGCTCATTGCTCACATTCACATTCACATGAGCTAGCATCATTGCTCACCTTCACCTTCAAGGAATCCAAGCTCAAAAGTTAAATAAGAATACTTGCAAACAACTTCACAACACAAAACACAAGATAATTTTCAATTACACAAAAACAAACACACAATATTCTTCACAAGGCTTTCAATGGAATTTCAACAACCAAGAATGCGATTCCAAAGCACAAAAAAAGATATTATCCTAAATCACAAAAAATCTCTAACCCTATTCACACTAGGATTGTGTTACTTGCTTAAAAATGTTTAATTAGGCTATGTTCACATTAATCCCAACAATTTTAACTTCTAAGAATTTGTTACCAATCTCCCCAAATTATCAAATTAGATCAATTTTTTTTATCAAATTGTCAAGGGTTTTTACTTGGTAATCATGCTAAAAACTAATTTTTTGTAGAATGGCCACATTTAGAGAATTTAGGTGGTTTGAGAATTAATACGCTCTTATTTATGTGGTCCCATGTCCATACCCTTTCTATCATGCATTAGATATTTTGTTAATTTCACATATGATTATAGTTGGATATATTTCATAAAACATAAGTTAGACACTCTTAGCATGTTCAAAATAAAGGTTGAAACACATGCATGAAAAATATTTGAAATATTGAAAAATGATTGAGGAAGCCAATTCACATATATAGCCTTGAACACATTTTGTTTAATTAGAAGGCATAAAAAGACAACTAACATAGGCTCATACACCCTAGTAAAATGGGGTTTCTGAATAGAAAAACCAAACCATCTTGAAAAAATTATAAAATAAAATTCCAAGTTACATTTGGATTGAAATGGTTAACATTATTAAGTATATTGTCAACAAATAGCCAATGCAAGCAAATGAAAAGGTGGCACCAAAACACCTTTAACTAAATGATGATTAGAAATTAAATTCTTTGTCTTTGGTAATGAAGCGTTTGTTCACATTGACAAAAATGTTTGAAAGAAGTTAGACCCAAAAAAATTGCAATGTCTATTAATAAGATGTGATGAAAAATCCAAAACATATAGATGTATTATCCTTAGATGAAAATAATAATCTGATCCTAAGATGTAAGGTCCAATGAAATGATTATTCCAATGTGTAGCAAGAAACAATGATTTCATTGAGAGGAGGGGGGATTACAATTTTCATATGATCATGAAAACCAATAAAGTAGTTTCATGAGAAAGAAGATCAATGGACAAACATTTGCAACCATAAAGAGAAAGGCTAGAAGAATTTCTACGATATACTTGAGATTGAAAACTTCAAAAGCAACCACCAAAACATAGACTTGACCAAATGAATCATATCACTTTTACTCAAAACAATTCATCTAACTTTACACTAGAATGAAGATGTCAATTTTAAAGCTCACCAACTAGATTAGCAAAACCAAGATAATCAAAACAAGCTTCTAGACCATCATTCAAGTCAAATGACTATGTGGTAGGAGCTCTAGACTTATCAAAAGAACCTAAAAGATTTGATGAAGTTGAATGACTATGTGGTAGGAGCGTTAGACTTATCAAATGAACCTAAAAGATTTGATGAGGCAAAAGAACAAAGTGATTGGAAAATTGTGATGGATTTTGAAATGTACTCAATGTACATAAAACCAAATGTGGGATTTGGTGGAATTGTTGATTAGAAAACGTCCAATCATAGCAAAGTTGGTGTGCAAGAGTAAAAACTTGATTCATAAAAAAAAATTCATAAATTTAAGGTGAGATAGTTTGTAGCTAGGGGTTTTGAACAACATGGCATTGATTACAATGACACAAATTTGTATTGTAAAATCATCAATGTGGAAATTTTATTTTATAAACTAAACTTTCCAATTTGGATAAGAATATATTCATAATAATGGAATTCAATAAATATACATTAAACATATAGTAATGAACTTTTTAAAATGGAAATATGGATTGTGGTTTAAATTGTGTTTTTTCATTCAAATGCACCTTTCATAATATTTCATTTCAAGATGTCTTATAAAATGTATGATACATGATATAAATAAATAAAATGGATTGAAAAGCATTATGAAACAAATTTTAACCAACAAATAATTATGGACTTTTAAATGATTAAGTTTGAATGAGATTAAAGAGTTTTTAGTTGGGCTCTTGTTCATAGACTTTACCTTTCTCTAGCCACACCATTTCTCCACAACATGGCACAGAAGCTCAACATCATAACCATGAGATGAAGGATTCTGCACTCTCACCATAGCTGCTAACATTCTTGAAACCATAAAAAACCTTCCACAAGAATAGGAATTGAGGTGTGAAGTGGGGGAGGGAGGTTGGATCTAGAATTTGCATAAGGAGTATACAAATCCACTGGTACTATGAGAAACACAGTATCTCTCAAATCTGAGAAACTCTCAAACACAAAGAAAACACCCAAATCTCCTAATCTGTTTTCCTGAAGCATTTCTCTATTCTGGGATTGCAAGTCCAAGCTTCAGATGCAACAGGAACATGATAGAGGTGAAACTAGTATTCAAGGCTCCACAATCAAAATGTAAGCAAAGAAAATTCTCAAACCTGAGGAGAAACTCTAAGATACCCCCAAAGAAAAGAACACCCAATCCAGAAAATACTGTTTTTTTGAAGCAATTTTCTCACTATCCCAGGAGTGGAGGAAGTCCAAGAAGCTTCAGATGGAACCATAAGGAAGTAGTCAGTCACCATGGCCATTAGCATGTGCAACAAAGCTTTTGCTGCATCCCGGAGGAAGCAAGAAACATTTGCACATAATTATAAAATGCTGTGATCCAGATGAAGAAGACCCACCAAATTCTCAGTTTGTAGAGTCCTTGCCATCATCACTAGTTGCTAAGAAGGAGATAATCATCTCTGGTTTAGGGAACATGGGTGGTGGCAATAGTCTTCAAGCCGATGTTGTTCTTCTTCTTCATCCGCTCGTCAATTAGCAGATGACGATTTTCTGGCCCGAATTCGGAGATCGCTACATCTGTTGTCTTCTTATGCTACTCCCCGCACGATCGGACCAAAAGCAACAAAAAAAAATTAAAAAAATTGTCATGATGGATAAGAAGAAGGACCTCCTCTGTAGACCTTCTTGCTCCCACAAGAAGAACACAATACTACTATGCTTGCTGACAATGGATCATGCTCCTCAGCTCATTCGCATTACTGTTTATGATCTCCTGCTCTTGCTCCTGCTCTCTCCTTGATTTCTTCTGATCATCTCTGGGTTTGATTCCTTGGTGTGGGAGTTGCAGAGCAGTGGCGGTACTAGTGTTGGATTGCACAAGAGATGATGTGGAGGGCCACAGGCAGTAGGAGTCTGACGACAACACATGGAGCTTCTTGTGCACCTCCCTCTTTGCTTCGTGGATGTAGGTCACTGAGCTTTCATCTGGCCGCCTGCAGATCCTCTCTGCAACAGCAGCAGCAGCAGTCCACAGTGCGATTGGGCAAGCTCCGATGCGGCCGTGATGTGAAGCAGCATACTAGGCAGCTGCTACAAGAGAAGGGTAGATTAGTACGAAATTGCCATGAGTTTGGAGTAGTAGTGAACCTCAGATGCTGTGCACTACAGGAACCGAGAAGCTCTGCTGCAATTTCGGAGTCAGTGGGAGGAGGAGGAGGAGATGAGGATGGTGGCTTCACATCTGATTCTCAGGAGACTGGAAGTCCACGGAAGCTGGCATCGGTAGCAGCAGCAACAACAACACAGGAGAGTGAAGAAGGAGGAGGTCCTTTGCTGGCGACTTCAACTGCGAATACCTCCGCTCCTTATATTGCTGCTGCACCATACTCTGCCAGAGAAATCTGGGCTGCCAGAGCAGAGGATAGCATAGAAAAGGCACATACAAATCTCAAACCCTGTTGTTATCTCCTCGGAGTAAATTGCAAGCAGAAGATGAGCAATAAAAACTGGGGCAAGCATTGCACACAAAAATCCTTGGAGTTGACTAAAAACTGTGGTGGGGGGTGATCTTGCAGGTCATCTTCGATTTCAGGTTCCTGACACTCCTTGCGATTGGAGGCTCATTGGCAGGATCTTTGCTGTGCTTTCTGAAAGTTAGTGTCCACAACAACAGTGCTTGATATTGTGAAACCTGTTGTGTCATTCTTGATGGAATTCTTCTGTTTGGTGCATGACCCGTCTTCTGATGTGTGATACCCATCCTTGGTGATTGCATTGTTTTTGTATTCACTGCTTTCCTGACCAGTGGTGCATGTGAAGTAGGGTTGTGGATATGTGTATGAGTGTTTCAATGTGAAGCGATTCATCACGGGAAAGGTGCTCTTCAAACTTGTTGAGGCTGTCGGTGAGTTTTTGATGATCACCCCCTCCCCAAACTTGAAGCACCAACAGTGTTGCTGCATGTATTGTTGATGATTAATTAAGTAATTTTTTCCCAATTCTGACAAACAAGAACCTATAATTGACATTTTGTTCTTCTGCTGCAAAAATCTACCTGCTGCTCCAAATCTGTGTCACATCAAATGCAGATCAACATGTTGTGATTTCTTGCACTCACAGAAGCTTCAAGCTATGTAAAGCTCCATTTGGATTTTTGTTCGGATTCTTACAAGCAGGTGGAATTCATTGTGGCCATGAATTGGGTGTTGGTGACAGATGTTTACTTGTTTGGTACTGTGTTGTTGATTTTCGGAATGGGAGTGTATGGTCTTTTCATCAGCAATGTGTCAAGTGATACCAAAGCTGCTGATGACCGTGCCCTTCAGAACACATCCCTCTTTGGGTTGTTTCTTCTCAAGGTAACTTGAACCCTGGGTTTCTCGCTTTGTGAACAATTTGAGACTAGGGGATTTGTGCCATATTTGTTGCAGGTTTTAAGTATGGAATGAGCAGGAATTCAACAGAAATAATGGACAAACTCAGACATCTAGTACAGGAATGCACGATAGTATGAAGTATGCCACTGTGGGAATTCATGAAGGGTGGAGAGTTTCAAGACTGTTGTTTGGTGCAAAGAATGCTTGCTATTTTGCAATGCATAACACTCTACTCCTCTGCAGCAGCCTCTGAGCTGTGTAGTTGTCAATTCCTTAGCTCAATTTCTTAGATAATGAACTTGTCAGCACCATGACATGCTCATATGTTTCTTGTCTCTTGGAGATGAAGTGAGTAATATTTAGAAACAAGACCCTGGGATTGCAGTAAGAAAGAGGTGCTGAAGTTCAGTATAACTGGTTGTGGTGTTGTTACAGGCAAGACCCAAGTGGATGTGCATCGGATCACTAGATGAACTGAAAACAAAACTAGGGCATGTCATAGTCATGATTCTGCTCGTGAAAATGTTTGAGAAGAGCAAGAGAGTGCTCATCACAAGCAGTATTGATCTGCTTGGTTATTCTTTCTCCATCTTTCTGTGTTCTACCTCTCTATATGTGCTTCACAGGCTTCATCATGGTTAGGGAACCCACTGAAGATCAGTGTTGTCTACCTACCTACCCGTATGTGCATTAGCCTATATAGTTGACATTTCACTGTATGGAACATCTGTATACTATTTTTGCTAACAAATTGCCCAGTGTGCTCATAGATTCAGGTGGATTGAGACTTATCAGTTTGCACCTTGGATCACTGAAGCAGTGCCAACTCTTTATTCTTCATCTTTGTATGTTTTCTCACTCAACAAACTCCAGCTCATCAGGTTGTTGTTACCATGATGAGCTTTTCATCGACAGAGTTGATTGTGAATCCAGAAAGTCTCCAAAAAAATGACTTAGGGTTCTCTCATAATGATGTCTTGAATACATGAGCTATGAAATCAATTGATTTCAAAGCAAAAAAAGAACTGGAGCTTAATTGGGTGCTGTTTAACAAGGTTTTAAGATCTATGTCAGCAGAGAAAGAGCCAAGACCTGGTCAATGCCACCATAAGCCATCAGTGCACCAGAATAGCATTAGGCATCCAAGCTCCAAGTAATAAGGAGTGCCATGCCATGTTACATTCCAAGAGTGCTGTGCTAATAGATAAAATTTGCAAATTTTTTTTGGGGGTTTGTGGTAAATCATGATGACGATTTTATGTCATAGGACTTTTTTTTGGTTTTAAGTCTAAAATTGCTTCATCTCCTTTGTATACATTGAGTTAGGTTTGTGGTTTAGGGAATGATTTGATGAGTTTTGATATTTGATTGAACATAAAATATTAAGGAAAGGTGATCAACATTTGGTCTCACCTTGAACATGGCCTATTGACCTTTTTATGTTTAGAATTAAGTAGAAAAAAGAGTTGAATAAAAGATTGATGGTTGGAACCATCACAATGGAGACAAAAAGGGAAGGCCAATGAAAGGCGAAAAGACGAATAGCTTGTAGGAATCAAGAAAAAGGAGGAGAAAGCTAGTCCCTCTCGTTGTAGGAAGCTATTTAACCCACATCCCCTTTAATGTCACTTGCATGCAAATTGTGAGATCTAATAGTAAGGGGAGGTCTAGAACACGCAGCACTCATTAACACAATTTCCTCTTTATAGCAAAGGTTAAAGCATGTTGAAAAGTGATATTAACATGTTGCTTATAAAATTGAAAGCAAAATGACAAGGATAAATGACCTTTTGATTATTTATCATGGAAAAGATGGGCACACTCCTTGATGAAATGATTCATGTCATGCCTACGTGCGCCATGCACCTTCATGGCCATTGGAATATAATGGTGTCTTTCATGAAGGCCTTTATACTTACAGATCTTAGCAATGGCATTAAGTTTTGTAATTGCATTTGTTGGTTAATTAATGACATTTGAAACCATCGTTTCTTATGTCGAGTTAATAACCACCACATCAGTAATGAAGACCTGGTCTTTTCGAGTCATGTAAAAATTGGTTCATAATGAAACTCCTAGTGTAAAGGTGTATCACCACTCTTTCCAAACAACATGCCCACTCTTTTGAACGAGAGTATACATGATATCTCGAATGGCATCATGTGTGGTTATCCATTGACCTCTAAATGAACAACGAGTTAAGTGCGTACCAAATGCATCTAACCTATGTCCACATTCACACATGAGAAGACTAAATGTTGAATCAATTTAAGATGAAAACACAAGGCTAAGGTGAAAGTGGTATGTCGTGGTGGAAATCCATCAAAGATGCTTGTAGACTTGGGGTGCCGATTATTCCTACACTTTCAAAAAAATGGTGCATAACCCTAGTGATAAGAGGAAGGCCATCTCGTGTTGCACATAAGCATGTGGAAGCAAGTGTGGGCCCCCTTCAACTTGAGAAACATATTCCTCCGAAACGGGTCCATCGAAAATACGAAACTTAAAACACAAATAAGGAGCCACTAGAACCTTACTCCCTAGAAAAACATATGGGGGCACAATCCTCCATAGAAAAAAGGCTTATATCACCAAAGGATATCGATAATTAAGCTTGACACTTCATTAAGGGGCCTTGAAAAGATTCCCATGATCCTAAACCCATAATGTCCCCACATACTTTCATAACTCTTTCATTGAAACCCGCCAAAATAAATAGGAAGGAAGAAGGAAGTATTATCTGTGTGAAATAAAAAGGTCAATGAACTACACATGAGGATAAAATGCCCAAAGCAACTTGGGTGTCTCCTAGGAGAGGAATATTGTCGATATGCATCATGTCCTGAGATAAAACTTCATCCAAAAAATGTGAAGCAAAATCTTGAGAACCCACTGGCACACCAAAATGCGTAAACCATCTGTGACCAAGGTGTAGCCATGAGGAATTTCTATGTTTGGAGAGATATTTGACAGACTCCAAAGCTTGCACTTTGACAATTTAACCCTAAGCCCAATTAAGGCTAATTCGGTTGAAAGGTGGTCAAAGGCACAAGTAATCTCACTCAAAGGCCCCACGATGTGGATATTGTCCGTTAGGGATGGAAAGACGTAGCTAGGGGTCAGCGTGATGGTTTTTAAGAAAGTTCAATAATGGGCCAAAATAAATAAAAGACTTCTTAGGGGGGTCCCTTTGCCTCGTGCCTGAAGAATATTCAATAATGGTGACCCCTTCTACATGCCACCCATGTTGATGGTAAAAAGAAAAATGAGCACCAAAAAATTTTTTGGTAAAGGGGACAATGCTCGCCAAAGGCCCCCTTGACATCACATAATTCTCTAAAAATAACAGTCTGAGAAACACTATTAAAATTGTTTTCAACATCGACCTGCATCATAGCCCAATTAAAGTGTAAGTTGAGGAGGGTTCGAATTCCAAAAAAGATGGCCTCACAACCTTTAGGGGTTGAAACTCTAAACTGATGGGGGATAGGTGCTCCTAAAATGACCCTTGAAGTTATAGGACAATGGAATGACTAATAAGGCGAAAAAAACACCTTGCCCATGGTAATAAAACGAAGACCACTAGTGTCCTTTGCCATTGTCAACAATTTGTTAACCCCCAGCACTAGGGCCACTAACCTATGGATATCCCCATGAACAATAGCAATGGCAACCTGGAATAATTCTAAAAACCTTGAGGATGGGTCCTTTGGTATGAGGCATTTCGAAAGATGCTTGTATACCATCCTAGAAAGCCCACTCGAAAACAAATGGGGAGCAAGGGTTAAAGTTTGGGCAAATAGAATCCTATCCAGGACAAAAATGTGCTAAAGTTGATAGTAAAAAATAGGTGGAAGGACAAGGTTTAAAAGAGGGGGGTACAACTAGTGCAAGGCAACAATGGTGTCCTTTAAAGGAATAGCTAGCATCATGAGTTGGAAAGTTCTGGCAATGCAACTGTATTCATCGACTCTCCTTAAAGTTAGACATGAATGAAGATGAATGGTCGAGAATCTTCCCAAAAGTGGAAAAAACGAGGCGCACAAGAGGCACATGAAGATTGTTCCTAAAAGGAAGACCAGTCACCCACCATAAACCTCTTAAGGCAAGTAGAAACCTTTCATTGACCTATATGACCACCTCAAGTATACACAAACACCAACATGGCAATAAGAGGAAAATGAACCATGTTAATTTGTCTATTAGGTCTTAGGAAATTCAGTCAAAAGGTAAGCAAAAAGCCTACTTGAACTTGTCTTGGATGGCTCGAAGGATCTTATGAAACAAAAGAGGGCACATGAAATGAGACTCAAACAACCCCAAAATGGAGCTAGACTTGGCCTGAAGCCAACCCCAAAAAAGCAAAGAGGATTAGAACCAAGGAAAAACACAAGAGGGGAGGACACATGTCAAGAAAAAAAGGCTTGATTAGCTTGGGAAATGAGGCTAGCAAGAGGGTGAGCATTTTTGACATGCCTCGAAAGGCCGTTTAAAGTGTAAAGACTTGAACAATGAGGACAAAAGGTATTTCAAATTGAAGGGGGATGCAAAGAGGGAGTCATCAAAAAAAACAAAACCCTAAGGAAACAAAAGCCCAAGCACTTTAACTCCCGTTCAAAAACCTAGGAGAAGAAAAAAAATCTATCCCACAACACTTCTACAAAGATCTGCATCAAATAACAT
>Ga0116229_10000365_pt1 | contig 57452 bp, 45 predicted proteins | sample S1TSphgellanicum_3_FD_87313 | JGI IMG/M metagenome (GOLD analysis project Ga0116229, IMG submission 87313) | Host-associated microbial communities from peat moss isolated from Minnesota, USA - S1T2_Fc - Sphagnum magellanicum MG | ecosystem: Host-associated > Plants > Peat moss > Unclassified...
AATGGCTGCGCGGAATGCCTCGCGTCCGGGGGCTGGTGGTTTCATCTCCGACGGTGTGCGGAGTGCGGACACATCGGCTGCTGCGACGCGTCGCCGAGCCGGCACGCCACCGCGCACCATGAGGAGACCGGACACCCGATCATCGCGAGTTTCGAACCGGGCGAGGACTGGTTTTACGACTACCGCACGAAGGCCTTCATCGACGGTCCGGCGCTGGCCCCGCCGCGTTGGCACCCGACGAGTCAGCCCGCGCCGGGTCCGCAGGGCAAGGTGCCGAGCGACTGGCAGTCACACCTGCACTGATTTCCGACCCCCGGACGCCCTGCCAGCGCGCGCGGCGTCGACCAGCCACGCGTCCGCTCAGAACGTGAGCGTTGCGACGCCGCGAAACTCACGGGGTTCGGACGGATGCGTGTGGGTGTCGGCGACTCCGGCCGCGGGCTCGCCACGCAATCGCGAGACATAGTAATAGTCGATGTCGCTGGCGATCGTGTTCAGCAGGTTGAAGACGTTGAGACCGACGCGCAGTCGCCGCGAGATCGCGTAGCCAAGGTCGGCGTAGACGAGCGTCGTCGCCCTCGAGCGCACGCTGTCGTTCTGCGTCAGCGATCGTGGCCCGAAGTACCGAAGGCGGAGCCCGGCGAGCCACGGATGCAGCGCGCCGGCCAGATCATGCACCGCGACGCCGCCGTCGAACGTCGCCGCGAGCGCCTCCGGGACGTAGTCGCCAGCCGACTCGTGGTCGGTGTAGCGGGCGTGCGACCAGGCGTAGTCCGCATCGACCGTCAGCCATCGCACGCCGGTGTAGTAGTTGGCCCACTCCACGCCATACCGTCGCGTCGGGCCGCTTGGCACCGAGCTCCCGACGTCGGCGTCCCAGACGAGCTCCGATTGCAGGTCGAGCAGCCAGAGATCCGCCGAGCTTTGCAGACCGGGGATGATCGTCGTCCGCGCCCCGACCTCGGCGCCGATGCTCCGCGGCAATGCCGTCACGGGATCGAGGTGCGACACGATGCCGCGCGCGTCGTTGCTGTGATACCCGTAGCCGCCGTCGAGATAGAACTCGGTCGTGGTCCACGGCCGTATGGCGATCGACGCCTTGGGGCTGAACAGACTTCCCTGCGCGGCACCGGAGTTGCCGCCGGTCACGTTGTGCACACCAAACCAGACGAAGTCGCCGCGCACGCCCACCACGGTCCGCAGCCAGCTCGTCCAGTCGGTCGCGCTCTCGGCGAACGGCGCGCCGCTCGTCTGGCTGATCCCGTTGACCGTCACCGCGTTCAGGCGCACACGGGCGTCCGTGTGATAGAGCCCGTTGTCGATCCGGTCATCACGGACGTCGAGGCCCAGCGTCCACCGGGTCGGTGCACCCGCCAGCGCCCCGATGATCGCGTGCGTCAGGACGCCGCCCGCGACCCATCGATTGTCCCGCTGTTCGATCTGATCGCCATGGATCGTGTCGACCAGAAAGTAGGTGAAATCGGAGAAGAGATTCAGGTCGTAGTGGATCCCGTAGAGCGTCACCCGCGAGACCGAGTGGGCGGTCACGGCGTGCCACGACGCCGTGACCGCGTAGCGGTTCGTATTGCCGCCGTCGGTCGAATCGATCGCGCCCCAGCGATCGATCAGCCCTTCGCTGATCGCGCGGTCCGGCACCTGGTCGGTCGAGTGCCAGTCGTTGTGGTACGCCATCGCGCTGATCGCGAGGCCGCGGGCCGGTCCGCCGAGCGTGTAGCGGAGCACCCCGTCGTACTTGTGCTCATTGTCCGGCAGGTCCCACGGGCCCTCGTTGTACTCGAATTCGCCGGCATAGATCAGGGTGCCCGCGCCGATCGGCGCGTTGTCGGCGAGGACGGCGCGGGCGTAGCCGATCATGCCCCCCTCCGCGCGCAGCACACCCTCCGGGAGCCGATCGTAGTACCGAATGTCGAACGCGCCGGCGGACCCGAAATCGCCGACGTCGGCGTAGTACGGCCCCTTCCGGAAGTCGACCCGCTCGATCAGCTCCGGAATCGCGAAGTTGAGATCCGCGTACCCCTGGCCGTGGGCATGGCTCGGCATGTTCACGGGCACGCCGTCGACGCTGACGGCGAGGTCGGTCCCGTGATCGAGGTTGAAGCCGCGCAGGAAGTACTGGTTGGCCTTGCCGCTTCCGCTGTGCTGCGTGACGATCACGCCGGGCACGTTTTCGACGATCTCGCCCGGACGGAAGAGCGGCCGCAGCGCGATGTCCGCGGCACCGACGGTCCCCTGGCTGGCCGACGTGGCGACACCGACCAGATTGTCCACGCGTCCGGTCGTCCGCACGGTGTCGAGGCGCGGGGCACGCGCGCCGGTGTCCGGCACCGCTTGCTGGGCGCGCAGCGACGTGACGCCGGTCGCGCCGAGCGCCAGCCACCTGACCGCCCGCATCGCCAACCGGACGCCGCGCATCGCTGTCCGCCGTATGAGGAATGGCGACAATACTCATACTCAGCGGAGCGGGCAAGAGCGATCGCCCCCGTGGCGCCGACAAGGAACAGGCTGGACCGTGACGGCGACGCGCGTAGACTAGGGCAGACGGCGCTCGTCCGACGCCGAGTCCGGCCGATCTCATGGAGTCCCGCATGCAGCGCATCACAATGACACTCGACGACGAACTCATCGCCGGGATCGACCGCCTGATGGTGACACGCGGATACCAGAGCCGGTCCGAGGCGATGCGCGATCTGGCGCGCACCGGACTGAATCAGGCCGGCGAGGCCGCCGGCACGTCAGGCGACTGCGTCGCCGCGCTGGTCTACGTCTACGAGCACGAGTCGCGCGAACTCGCCAAGCGGCTGAACGCGATCTTCCACCGCCATCATGATCTGACCGTCTCGTCGCTGCACGTGCACCTCGATCACGAGTCGTGCATGGAAGTGACGGTGCTCCGAGGCGATGCGGCCGCGGTGCGACATCTTGGCGAGCATCTGATCGCCGAACGCGGCGTGCAGTACGGCCGCCTCGTCATGGCGCCCGTCTCGATCGAAACCGAGACGCATGGCCACGGGACCTCAAAGGGGCATCGACACGTGCATACGCACGTGCGAAAGGCGCGCTGACGACGGCGCCGGTCAGAAATGACGAGCGGGGCGCCCCGAATCAGGACGCCCCGCCAGTCTTCGTCTGCAGAAACTGCTTCGCGCCGCGTTCGCATAGCGGGGGCGGGATTTGAACCCGCGACCTTCGGGTTATGAGCCCGACGAGCTACCAGGCTGCTCCACCCCGCGTCAGTGAATCAAAATTCGCCCGCCGCACCGCGAGTGTCAAGTCGGCGAACGAGGCCCGGAACGGCGCCCGACGCCCGTCGCGCACCACGGCGCGAAACTATCGCCCCGTGGTGTCGGCCAGCGTGTCGCGGCGCGCAAATCGGTACAGCAACTCCTTCTGGCTCCCCACCATCCCGAACTCCTCGCGTGCCACCCGCTCCTGCACCGCGGGATCCGACGCGAGGCCGTGGGCCACGATGCGCAGCGAATCGACATCGTGCCTGAGCCGCACGATCTCCGCGCGCAACGCCGTCACGCGCGCCCACTGCCGCAGAAGGTCCGTCGTCCCGTACTCGCCCCCCTGCGCCGCGTACACGAGGACCAGCACCCCGCCGATCCACCAGCCCCAGCGCGCGGCCAGCACGCGCGCCCCCGAGCTGCTCCCGCTGCCCCGCCCGCGGGCCGACCGCGCGTCACGACTCACGCGTCACTCACAACCCGTACATCGCCCCGCCGGGATACTCGGCCGAATCACCGAGCATCTCCTCGATGCGCAGGAGCTGATTGTACTTCGCCACGCGATCCGTCCGGCTCGCCGACCCCGTCTTGATCTGCCCCGCGCCGGTTCCGACGGCAAGATCCGCAATGAACGTGTCCTCGGTCTCGCCCGAGCGATGCGAAATCACCGACAGGTATCCGGCCGCGCGCGCCATCTCGATCGTCTCCAGCGTCTCCGTCAGCGTCCCGATCTGATTCAGCTTGATCAGGATCGCGTTCCCGACCCCCGTCTCGATCCCGCGCGCCAGCCGCTCGGTATTGGTGACGAAAATATCGTCGCCGACCAGCTGTACGCGGTCACCCAGCTCGCGCGTCAGCGTCGCCCACCCTTCCCAGTCGTCCTCGGCCAGCCCGTCCTCGATCGAGACGATCGGGTACTCGTCCAGCCATTTCGCATACAGCGCGATCATCCCCTCGGCGTCACGCGCACCGGCACCACTCTTCCGGAACGTGTACGTCCCGTCCTTCCACAACTCGCTCGCGGCCGGATCGAGCGCGATCGCCACCTGGCGGCCCGGCTGGTATCCGGCCTTCTCGATCGCCTCGACAATCACCTTCAGCGCATCCTCGTCACTCGCCAGATCCGGTGCGAAGCCGCCCTCATCACCGACCGTCGTCCCCAGCTTTCGGCCCGACAGCACCTGCTTCAGACTGTGGAACACCTCGGCGCCCATGCGCAGCGCCTCGGCAAAGGTCTCGGCGCCGATCGGCACGATCATGAACTCCTGGAAGTCCACCGTGTTCGCGGCGTGCGCGCCGCCATTGAGCACGTTCATCATCGGCACCGGCAGCGTCCGTGCGAGCGGACCACCGAGATAGCGATAGAGCGGCAGCCCGACGTGCGTCGCCGCCGCACGCGCGACCGCCAGCGAGACCGCGAGGATCGCGTTCGCGCCGAGCTCCGACTTGTTCTCGGTGCCATCGAGATCGAGCATCACGCGGTCGATCACGACCTGCTCCGTCGCGTCGAGCCCGCCGAGTGCCGGTCCGATCGTCTCGATCACGTTGGCCACCGCCCGCTGCACGCCCTTGCCGAGATAGCGCGCGGCGTCGCCGTCGCGGAGCTCGATCGCCTCGTGATCACCCGTCGACGCGCCACTGGGCACTGCCGCGCGACCAAACGCGCCGGACTCGAGCGCGACGTCGGCCTCGATCGTCGGGTTCCCTCGACTGTCGAGGATCTCGCGCGCGGTCACGTCGACGATCGTGCTGGACATGTGATGGTGTCGAAGATGATAGGAGGCACCGGGCGCAGGAATCGCCCCGTCCGGAGCGGAAAAGCTAGCGCGCCGGGGCAGTGCGCGGGACGGGCGACGACGGCGCCGCGGCCGGGAATGACGCGCCGTCACCGGGCACCGCGCCGGTCGCCCCGCCGGTCGCCCCGCCGGTCGCCCCCGACGCGGCGAGCGCCGTCGCCATGCGTTCGTGCACGAGATCGGCGATTCGGTCACGATCTTCATACGTCGCGCCGGCCGTCGGGACCGGCTCGAGGAGCCGGACGACGACCGGACCGCCTCGGACGCGCCACGTGCCACGCGGCATCACCGTCAGCGTCCCCTCGACGACCGTTGGCACGAGCGGCACGCCGGCGCTGATCGCCAGCACGAAGGGCCCCTTCTTGAACTCTCGCAGCGCGTACGTCGCCCCTCGCGTCCCCTCGGGAAAGACGACGACCGATCGCCCCCCGAGAATTCGCGTCCCCGCCTCCTCGTAGCTGCTGAACGCCGACTTGCGATTCGCCCGGTCGATCGGTACCGTGCCGACCGCGCGCGCGCCGGGCCCGAAGATCGGGATCGAGAGCAGTTGCTGCTTGGCGATGAACGCGAACCGCGGCACGAGCGACGCGAGCACGAAGACGTCGAACCAGCTGACGTGATTGGAGACGAAGACACACGGCGTCGCCAGCGACTCGCGCAGCCGGTCGGCGCCCTCGACGCGAAGCTGCACCCCCGAGGCGCGCAGCAGGCCGCGCGCCCAGACGTGCGAGGCCCAGTCATAGACGCCGCCGGGTCGATCCTCGATGCCGAGCGCTGCGGCGATCACGACGACTGCGGCCAGCGGCACCGTGTAGACCCAGAGCGCGATGAAGGCCGTCGCGGTGCGCATCACTCCGAAAAGTGATCCCAGCCACCAGCGGGGTCAACGCGCGCATCCCCATCGAACGGATCGACGCCGCACGCGCCGTCGGCGCCGGCGGCGACCTCGCCAACGTCGGTCAGCGGGAGCGCGAACGCGCGCGCGAACGCGTCGACGTCGAGCCCCCGCGGGGCGATCACCGCCAGCTCGTATTCCTCGCCGCCGCCGGCGACGTCCGCACGCTGCACACCGTCGACGCGCGGCACGCGGTCGAGGTGGATCGTGATCCGCACGCGGCTTGCGGCGGCCAGGTGGCCGACGTCGGCGACGAGTCCGTCCGAGATGTCGACGGCCGCGACGGCGCCATGCGCCGCGAGCCACCGCGCCTCCGCGAGCCGCGGCACCGGCCGCGCGAATCGGTCGAGCCACGCCGCCGAGACCGCTCGCCCTGCCCGCCACGCACGCACCGCGGCGGCGGGTCCGCCGAAGCGGCCAGTGACATACAGGTGATCGCCGGGCCGAGCCCCCGCGCGCGAAAGCGGCCGCACGGCGGCGCCGAGCACCGTCACCGTCAGCGAGAGCACTGACCCGCCCGTCGTGTCCCCGCCGAGGACGACCGTATCGGCCTGCGCCACCGCGTCGCCGATACCGTCGGCCAGTGCACCGGCCGCGTCAATCCAGGCAGGGGGCAGCGTGAGCGCGACGAGGACACCGAGCGGCGATGCGGCCGCGGCGGCGAGATCACTGAGCGCGGCCGCGGTCGCGCGATACCCGATGGCGGACGGCGAGAGCCAGTCGCGTCGAAAGTGCACGTCCTCGACGCTCGTGTCGGTGCTGACGACGAGGCGCGTCTCCGCTGGCGGATCGACGATCACGCAGTCACCGCCGATCCCCCGCGCCCGCGGCCCCCAGCGGGCGAGCATCGCGCGGATCAGGTCGAACTCCCGGCCCGCGCCGAGTGCGACGGGCGCCGTGTCGTCGCTCACTCGCCGACGCGCGGCAGTTCCGCCAGGATCGGGTACGGCAGGCGCTCTGGCGAGGAGACGTCGGCCCAGATCGCGGGGAGCGCGGCCATGACGTCATCCAGCGTGCGCCCGCGAATGCGATGATCGGGCCCGCCGGCGCGCTCGGCCGCGCGACCCTGCACCCATGTCGCGATCGCGCCACTCGACACCGGATCACCCGTCTGCGCCAGCAGCGTCGCCGCGATGCCGCCAAGGACATCGCCGCTGCCGCCGGTGGCGAGGATCGGCGTGCCGGCGCCACTGACCATCCGCTCCCGTCCGGGCGGCGGCCCGCTGATGACGGTCGGCACGCCCTTGAGCAGCACCGCCGCGCCGGTCGCCGCGGCGACCTCGCGCCCGATCTCGAAGCGCGCCGCCTGTACGTCGGCGAGCGCGCGGCCGCTCAGGCGCGACATCTCCATCTCGTGCGGCGTGAGCAGGGCCGGGCGGCCGGCAAGCGCGTCGGCGAGCGCGGGGAGCCGCCCGGCGAACGCGTTCAGGGCATCGGCGTCGAGCACGGTCGGCCCGCGCCACAGGCGCAGGACGCGCTCGATCAGCGCGCGCGCCTCGTCCGACGTGCCGAGCCCCGGGCCGATCAACACGGCGTGGGCGAACTCGCCGATCCCCGTCGATGTCTCCCGGTCGTCGATCGGCCAGGGTCGCGCCATCGTCTCGCAGGCGGCCGTCTGCACCACGGCGACGTTCTCGGGGGAGACGAAGAGCCGGACGAGTCCGATGCCGCTCACGTGCGCCGATCGCGCGGGCATCAGCGCCGCGCCGACCAGGCCCGTCGACCCGGCGACGATCGCCAGACGACGGCGCGTCCCCTTGAACGCATCGGCCGGAATCTCCGGCACGCGCGAGGCGACCCAGGCGCCATCGACCAGCACCGGCACGTCGGCGTCGACGTCCCGCGCGCCAAGACCGATATCCAGCACCACGATGGCGCCAGCGTGACCGCGGGCGACCAGCAGACCGCGCTTCATGCTGCCGAACGTGAGCGTCAGGTCCGCAACCACCGCGCCATCGGCGACGCCCGTGGTGGCGTCGACGCCCGTCGGCACATCGATCGCGACGACGGCGGCGCCGCCGGCCGCGCGCGCGGCGACGATGCGCGCGACCGCCTCGCCGATCGCCCCACGCGGCGCGCCGGTCGCCCCCGTGCCAAGGAGCGCATCGATGATCACCGCCTCGGCGCCAGTCGGTGCCCCCACGACGAGGCCCGGGGTCCCGCGCCAGCACTCGCGCTCGGCGATCGCGTCCGGCGTCTTCGGCTCGCCGACCTCGACGACGTGCACCGCAACGCCGCTCGCGGCGAGCGCGCCCCCGACGACCCAGCCGTCACCGCCGTTGTTGCCCGGTCCCGTGTACACCACGGCGCCCCGTCGAGTGAGCCCGGTGGCGCGGTATCGATCGGCGATCGTGGCCGCGGCCGCGAAACCGGCGGCTCGCATCAGCGCGCGCGACGGGACCCCGGCGGCGATCGCCGCGCGGTCCGCGGCGCCACTCTCCGCCGCCGACGCGACGCGTACGACCCGTGGCGACATCATCGGCGCGACAGGCACCTGCTCGGCCGGACGCGTGCCACGGGTCCGACTACGTGCGCGAGTTGGTCACACCGCCTGCGCGACGTTCCACGGATAGTTCAACTCGAACGCCTCATCGAAGTCGTAGACGGCGAGAAAGTCGTCGCGCGAATCGCTGGGCTGGCTGATGAGGAGGTTGAGCTCGACGAGCGTGAAGACGACATCGCCGAGATCCGCGGTCGAGCAGAGTCCCCAGTGGTTGAGCACCTGGCGGGCCAGGACACCGAATCGGTCGAGGGCGAGCCCGCGGCAGGCGAGGGCGAGCTCGCGCCCGCCGACGTGGCGCCGTTCGACCAGCTGCTGCTGCGAGTATTCGAGCGCCGAGAGGACGAACAGGTAGGCCCGTTCGTCGAATCGCGGCTCCCGCAGCCGGATCTGATCCATGATGCCGTCCCGAAATGCCAACTCCGCCAATGTGCGCCCTCCGCGCTCGTGGCCCGCTCTCTAGGAGTGACGAGCCCCCTCGACGACCGGATACAACGGAAACGCGCTCGTCAGCTCCCGCACGTCGTGCCGGACCGCCTGCGCCACACCGTCGTCCGCCGGCGCCGACAGCACGCGATCGATCAGCCCCGCGACGCGGCGCATTTCGGGCTCGCGAAAGCCGCGCGTCGTGAGCGCCGGGGTGCCGAGGCGGATGCCGCTCGTGACGAACGGCGACTGCGTCTCCTTCGGGACGGTGTTCTTGTTCACCGTGATCGCGGCACGATCGAGCGCCTTCTCCGCGACCTTGCCGGTCAGCTCCGCGCTCTTGCTGCGGAGATCGACGAGCATCAGGTGGTTGTCCGTGCCGCCGGAGACGATCTGGTAGCCGCGGGCCATCAGTTCGCTGGCGAGCACCTTCGCGTTCGTCACGACCTGCCGACTGTACACCTTGAACGACGGCTCGAGCGCCTCCTTGAAGGCGACCGCCTTGGCGGCGATGACGTGCTCGAGCGGGCCGCCCTGCATGCCGGGGAAGACGGCCTTGTCGATCGCCTTCGCGTGCTCGGCCTTGCAGAGAATCAGCCCGGCGCGCGGGCCGCGCAGCGTCTTGTGGGTCGTCGTCGTGACGACATCCGCGTATGGCACCGGCGACGGGTGCTCGCCCGTGGCGACGAGGCCGGCGATGTGCGCCATGTCGACGAGGAAGTAGGCGCCGACCTCCTTCGCGATCTCCGAAAACGCCGCGAAGTCGATCACGCGCGCGTACGCGCTGGCCCCGGCGATGATCATCTTCGGCCGGTGCTGACGGGCAAGGGCCCGCATCCGGTCGTAGTCGATCAACCCCTCGTCGGTGACGCCGTAATGAACGGCGTGATAGAGGATCCCCGAAAAATTCACCGGGGACCCGTGCGTCAGGTGGCCGCCCTGCGAGAGATCGAGCCCGAGGATCGTCTCGCCGGCCTTGAGCAGCGCGAGAAAGACCGCCGCGTTGGCCTGCGCCCCGGAGTGCGGCTGGACGTTCGCATGGTCGGCCCGGAACAGCTGTTTCGCCCGGTCGATCGCGAGCTGCTCGATCTGATCGACGAACTCACAGCCGCCATAGTACCGCTTGCCGGGGAGGCCCTCGGCGTACTTGTTCGTCAGCGGCGAGCCCATCGCCTCCATGACGGCCGGCGAAACGAAGTTCTCGCTCGCGATCAGCTCGAGGCCATCCGACTGGCGCTCGATCTCCCGCTCGATCAGCCGCGCGACCTCCGGATCCGTGTCGTTGAGTGCCGCCCCGGGGGGGCACCGGTCCCATTCCGACCACTTGATCATTGGCGCGGTCCTCTCCGCTTACCGTTGGCCTGCCTGCACCCGGCACACGTGCCCGGTGCCCCATCATACACGCTCACGACTTTCTCGGCCACTGCGGCCACGTCGTCACCATGCCGCGGACGGCCGCCACCCGGCGCTCGGCCAGTCGATCGGCCGCCAGGTACGTCGGAATCGCGTGCTCCTCGGCAATCGCGAAGACGCCGAGCACGGTGTCGTAAATCTCATCGGCCTTGCGCAGCGAGCGCTCGCGATCCCAGCCGGCGAGCTCGCTGTATACGTTGATGACGCCACCGGCGTTGGCGACGTAATCGGGCGCGTAGAGGATGCCGCGGGCCTCGAGGGCGTCGCCATCCTCGGGCGTGAGGAGCTGGTTGTTGGCCGCGCCGGCGACGACTTCGCAGCGGAGCGCCGGGATCGTCTCCGCGGAGAGCCCGCCGCCCAGGGCGCACGGCGCGAAGATGTCGACGGGCTGGCAATGGATCGCATCGGGGGCCGCGACGCGGGCGGCGCCCTGCGTCGCATCGACCGCGCGCCGAACGCGCGCGGGGTCGATGTCACTGACGACGAGCGTCGCGCCCGCGGTGAAGAGTTCCCTGGCGAGGTGCGTGCCGACGTTGCCGCACCCCTGGATCGCCACCGATCGGCCGCGGAGATCGTCCGAACCCCAGCGATGTTTCGCCGATGCCTGGATCGCCCGGAAGACGCCGTGCGCGGTCACCGGCGACGGATCGCCCGACCGACCGGCGAGGCCCGCCACGTAGTCCGTCTCCATGTGGACGAAGTCCATGTCCGCCGTCGATGTTCCGACGTCCTCGGCGGTGACGTAGCGCCCGCCCAGCGAATCGACGAACCGGCCATGCGCGCGAAAGAGCATCTCGCGGCTCGGATTGCGGTTGTTCCCGATGATCACCGCCTTCCCGCCGCCCAGGTTGAGTCCCGCCAGCGCGTTCTTGTAGGTCATCCCGCGACTCAGGCGCAGGGCGTCGACGATCGCCTCGTCGTCACTCGCGTACGGCCAGAAGCGCGTGCCGCCGAGCGCCGGACCCAGCGTCGTGTCGTGAATGGCGATGATCCCCCGATAGCCGCTCGACTTGTCGTGACACACGACGAGCTGCTCGTGGCCCATCTCCTCGATCATGTCGTATAGTTGCACCGACGCCCCATTGGTCTGAGTCCCGCTGGTCCGAATCCCGCTAGTCCGAGTACAGCGCGCGCCCGATGACGACGCGCTGGATCTCCGAGGTCCCCTCGTAGATCTCGGTCACCTTGGCATCGCGGAAAAGACGCTCGACGGGGTAGTCCTTCACATAGCCGTACCCGCCGAAGACCTGCACGGCCTGCGTCGTGACCCACATCGCGGTCTCGCTGGCCGCCAGCTTGGCCATCGCCCCGAGCTGCGTAATCTGCTCGCCCCGGTCCTTCGCCGCGGCGGCGGCGTAGGTCAGGGCGCGCGCCTGGGCGAGCCGCGTCGCCATGTCGGCCAGCTTCGCCTGGATCGCGCCATGCTCGCGGATGGCGCGGCCGAACTGGCGCCGCTCCCCCGCGTAACGCACGGCGTGGGCCAGCGCGGCGCTGGCGATCCCGACGGCCTGGGCGGCGATTCCGAGCCGGCCCTGGTCGAGCGAGGCGAGCGCGTACGTCAGCCCCAACCCCGGCTCCCCGAGCACCCGGTCGGCCGGCACGCGCATGCCGTCGAAGGTCAGCTGCACGGTAGGCGACGCGCGAAGTCCCATCTTGTCCTCGAGCTTGCCGACCGCGAATCCGGGGAGATCGGGCGTCACGATGAACGCCGAGATCCCGCGCGCCCCTTTCCGATCACCGGGCGTGTCCGTCCGCGCGGCGGTGAGGATCACGCCGGCGCGATTCCCGTTGGTCACCCACGCCTTCGTCCCCGTGAGGATCCAGTCATCGCCGTCCCGCACCGCCTGCGTGCGGAGCGCCGCCGCGTCGGATCCGGCATCGGGCTCGGAGAGCGCGAAGGCCCCGATCGACTCGCCGCGCGCCATCGGCCGGAGAAAGCGATCGCGCTGCTCCTCGGTGCCATGCGCCACGAGCATCTGCGTCGGCAGGGAGTTGTGGACGCTGAGGAGGACCGCGGTCGAGGCGTCGGCGGCGGCGATCTCCTCGATCGCGAGGAGATAGGTCACCGCGTCGAGACCGAGGCCGCCGTACTCGGTCGGCGCGATCATTCCGAGAAAGCCGAGCGCGCCGAGTTCGGCGACGATCGCGGGATCCGGCTCGCCATCGCGATCCCAGCCGGCGGCAAACGGGGCGATCCGGGTGGTCGCGAAATCTCGCGCCACGCGCTGGATCTCCCGCTGCTCGTCCGTCAGCGCGAGGAATTCACGCACCGTCGGAGACCGGCGTCAGTGGGATGACCGGGTGGGCCACGGTCGTTCGTGGACGATCATTCGTAGGTGTAGAACCCGCGCTTCGTCTTGCGACCCAGCCAGCCCGCGGCGACGTACTTCCGCAGGAGCGGGCAGGCGCGGTACTTGGGGTCGCCAAGTCCGCTGCGCAGGACGTCGAGGACCGAGACACAGGTATCCAGGCCGATGAGGTCGGCGAGCGCGAGCGGGCCCATCGGATGGTTCATCCCGAGCGTCATCACCGTGTCGATCGCCTCGGGCGCGCCGACGCCTTCCATCACGCAGTAGGCCGCCTCGTTGATCATCGGCATCAGCACGCGATTCGAGACGAAGCCCGGATAGTCATTCACCTCGACCGGGGTCTTCTCGAGGCGCGTGGCGAGCGCGGTCACGGCCGCCGTCGTCGCATCCGACGTGGCGAGTCCGCGGATCACCTCGACGAGCCGCATCAGCGGCACGGGGTTCATGAAGTGCATGCCGATCACCCGGTCGGGTCGCCCGGTGTGCGCGGCGATCTCGGTGATCGAGATCGAGCTCGTGTTGGTCGCGAGGATCGCCGCCGGCGCCGTGATCCGATCGAGTTCCGCGAACAGCCGATACTTGAGCGCCGCGTCCTCGGACGCGGCCTCGACGACGATCGTCGCGTCCCGCGCACCCTTCAGTTCGGTCGCCGTGGTGATACGCGCGAGCGCCGCATCCCGGGCTGCGGCGGTCACGGTCCCCTTCTTCACCTGGCGCTCGAGGTTCGCACCGATCGTCTGTCGCGCGCGCGCCAGCACGTCGCCCGCCAGATCGATCAGCGTGACCGGCACGTCGTGCAGCGCCGCCGCATGCGCGATCCCGTTTCCCATCTGGCCCGCGCCGATGACCGCGAGCCGGATCCGCGCGTCCCCCCCCGCGACGGCGGGGTCGCTCACGCCACCCGCTCGACGCTGAGCGCGACGGCGTCGCCGCCACCGAGGCAGAGCGTCGCCAGTCCGGTGCGGAGGCCGCGATCCTGCAGGGCGTGGAGCAGCGTGACGAGCACGCGCGCGCCGCTGGCGCCGATCGGGTGCCCGAGGGCAATCGCGCCCCCGTTGACGTTGACCCGACTCCAGTCCCACCCGAGCGCCGCGCCGTCGGCGAGCGCCTGCGACGCAAACGCCTCGTTGGCCTCGATCAGGTCATAGTCGCCGATCGACGTGCCCGCTCGCGCCATCAGGCGGCGCACGGCGATCACCGGCGCGAAGAAGAGCTCCTGCGGCTCGACGGCGCCGGTGCCATAGCCGGTGATCCGCGCCATCACCGGCAGGCCATGGGCGCGCGCGTACCCGGCCGACGTGACGACGAGCGCCGCGCCGCCGTCGTTCAGCGCGGATGAGTTCCCCGCGGTCACCGTCAGTTCGTCGGCGCGCATCCCCTTCGCATCCCGCGCAAATGCCGGCTTGAGCCGCGCCAGGGCATCGACCGTGGAATCGGCGCGCGGCCCCTCGTCGGCGTCGACGCGGAGCGGACCCTTGCGGCCGGGGACGTCCACCGCGACGATCTCGGCGGCGAACTTCCCCGCTGCCGCCGCGGCGACCGCTCGCGCGTGCGACTCGACCGCAAAGGCGTCCTGCGCCGCGCGCGAGATGCCTGCCTTCTTCGCCGTGTACTCGGCGTGCCCGCCCATGTGCACGTCGCAGACGGCGCACCACAGGCCGTCGCGGATCACGCCGTCGACGAGCGCCTGGTCGCCAAGCTTCACCCCGGCGCGCATCCCCGTCACGTAGAACGGCGCGTTGGACATCGACTCCTGACCGCCGGCGACGACGACATCGGCATCGCCGGCCTTGATCGCCTGCGCGGCGAGCATCACCGCATTGAGACCGGACCCGCAGACCTTGTTGATCGTCAGGGCCGACGCGCCGGCGGGGAGCCCGGACTCGATCGCGGCCTGCCGGGCGGGCGCCTGCCCGACGCCCGCCTGCACGACGTTCCCCATGATCACGTCCGTCACATCGGCGGGATCGATCCCGGCGCGCGCGACCGCCGCGCGGATCGCGGCGGCGCCGAGTGCGGGCGCGGTCAGCGGCGCCAGGGCGCCAAGAAACCGCCCGATCGGCGTCCGCGCCGCGCCAAGGATGACGGGCTGCCGGTCGGCGTCGCTCACGACGGACTCGGCGCGTCGGCGGCCGTGTTGGCGTGCAGGTCGAGCGCGCGCGAGCTGATCTCGTCGCGCACGCGGGCGACGAACGTGTCGATCGGGATCGGCGTCGGCCGCTGCTTCTCGCCCGCGCCGCGCACGCTGACGGCGACCGTGCCGTCCCGCACCTCCGCCGGCCCGATCACCGCCATGTATGGAATCTTCATCAGGTGCCCCTCGCGGAGTCGATACTGCAACGTCTCGGCCCGATCATCGAGGTGCGCACGCACGCCGGCCTCCTGCAGTCGGTCGCGAAGGCGGGCTGCGGCCTCCGTCACCTCATCCTTGAGCGGCAACACCCGCACCTGCTCCGGCGCCAGCCACACGGGGAACGCGCCCGCGTAGTGCTCCACCAGGCCGCCGACGAACCGCTCCATCGAGCCGACCAGCACCCGGTGCAGCATCACCGGCCGGTGCGGCGCGTTGTCGGCGCCCGTGTACTCGAGCTGGAACCGCTCGGGGAGATTGAAGTCGAGCTGCACGGTCGGTCCCTGCCACTTCCGGCCGATCGCATCGACGAGCTTGAAGTCGAGCTTCGGCCCGTAGAACGCGCCGCCCCCCGCGTCGATCTCGTACGCCTGGCCGCGCGCGGTCAGCACCTCCTGGAGGAGGCGCTCGGCGCTCTCCCAGACGTCGTCGGAGCCCAGGGCCTTGTCGGGCTTCGTCGAGAGTTCGACCGTGTACGCATAACCGAAGACGCCAAGCATCTCGTGCACGAGATCGAGCAGCCGCCCGATCTCCACGCGCACCTGCTCGGCCGTGCAGAAGACATGGGCGTCGTCCTGCGTGAACCCGCGGACGCGCAGCATGCCGTGCAGCACGCCGCTGCGCTCGTAACGATAGACCGTCCCGAACTCGGCGTAGCGGATCGGCAGATCGCGATAGGACCGGGGCTTCGACTGGAAGATGCAGATGTGGCCCGGGCAGTTCATCGGCTTCGGCCGATACGCGGCGCCCTCGACATCGATCGCGCCGAACATCCCGTCCTTGAAGTTCTCGAGGTGGCCCGAGATCTCGAACAGCCGCTCGCTGACGATGTGCGGCGTGTACACGAGATCGTAGCCGTGGCGCAGGATCAGGTCGCGCTCGAACGACTCGATCTCGGAGCGGATCGTCGCGCCCCGCGGATGCCAGAGAATGAGGCCCGACCCGACGCGCGGGTCCGTCGAATAGAGGTCGAGCTGCGCCCCGAGCGCGCGATGATCGCGGCGCTTCGCCTCCTCGATCCGATGGAGATAGGCGTCGAGCTCCTCCTGCGTCCACCACGCGGTCGCATAGATGCGCTGCAGCATCTGCCGCCGCTCGTCGCCGCGCCAATAGGCGCCGGCGGTGTGCGTCAGCTTGAAGTGCTTGAGGAACGAGGTGTCGGGGACGTGCGGCCCGCGACAGAGGTCGATGAACGGCCCGTCGGTATACGTGGAGATGACCTCGTCGTCGCCAAGGTCGGCGATCCGCTCGAGCTTGAGCGGGTCGTCGGCAAACTGTCCGAGGGCCGTCCGCCGATCGACCTCGGCACGCACGAACGGGTACTTCTCGGCGACCACCTTCCGCATCTCGGCCTCGAATGCCGCGATGTCGTCCGGCGTGAACGGCTGGTCGACACCGAAGTCGTAGTAAAAGCCGTCCTCGATCGCCGGACCGAAGCCGATCTGGGCGTCAGGGCGCACGCGCCGCACGGCGGTCGCGAGGATGTGCGCGCCGGAGTGCCGGAGCACTGCGAGCGCCTGCGGGTCATTCGCCTTCAGCACCTTGAAATCGCCGCCGGCGCGAAGCGGCGTCATCAGATCCTGCACCTCGCCGTTGACCGAGACGGCGATCGCCGCGCGCGCCAGACCGCGACCGATGCTCTCGATCACCGGGCCCGGCAACGTGCCGTACGCGACCTCACGCACCGCCCCGTCGGGAAGCCGGAGGCGGATCGTCTCGGCGACCGGGATCGTGTCGGTCACGCTATGGCCGTCCGCCCAGCATCGGCGCCAGCGACCCTTCGTACCGGAAGTAGAAGACGATCCCGGCAACGAAGGCGACGAGCATGACCAGCCAGACGCCATAGCGCCGCATGAATGCGCGCGCCGGGGTGACCGGGGGGGTCGGCTGGGTCATCGATCCACACTTGCGAATGGTCAGGAAATCGCGCCGTGGATGGCCTTGTTCTTGCCCGGCGCAGCACATGAAACTAATCGTTGAGAACCACCCCACGCTACCGGAGTCGCCATGCCACGCTCGCGCGATCGCGATGACGATTCGTCGCACGGAGTCCTGCTGCTCGTCGCGGGTGCGCTCGCCGGCGCCGCCGCCGGGATCTACCTCGCGCAGCGCTTCGGCGGCCTCTCGGCGCTGAGCGCCTGGGTCGGCGAGCGACTTGGCGCGGCCGCACCGCGTCGGGCCGCCGATCCACTCGCCGCCGGCCACCGCGCGGCAGCCCACGGGTCCTACGAGGGACTCGACGAGGACCTGGAGCGCGACGACGACGACGACGTCGACGACGTCGACGACGAGGAGTACGATGCGGATGACGACGACGGGTTCGTCAGCGCCGACGAAGCCCTCGAGGATCGCGTCCTGGACGCGTTCAGCAACGATCCGATCCTGAGCGGGCGCGCGATCGATATCGGCGCGATCAATGCGGCGACGATCGAGCTGACCGGCCACGTGTTCGCCGCCGTCGAATCCGAGCGCGCGACGACGATCGCGCGCGGCGTCCCCGGCGTCACGACGGTCGTGAACCGGCTCGCGATCCGCGCCGATGAGCAGGACGAGGATGCCGCGGCCGCGCGATACGCCGCGGGCGATCCGCGGTCGACCGAATCGCACTGGGAGGGGTCGCGCGGCGTGCCGCCCCTGCCCCTCGACGACGACTGGACCGACACCGGCGAGGCGCTCCGCGACGCCGCCGACGCGATCGAGGGCATTACCAGTCGTCGCCAGCCCGGCGGCGTCGCCGACCGCGGTCCGCAGCCGCCGCCAGCCTGAGGCTGCGCCCTCGGGCAGCGACCGGGGGCGGTGGAGTCCGTTAATTTGCGGGGATGACCGCCACCCCACCGGCCGCACGCGGCACGGAGCTGCCGCTGTCGTACGAGCCCGCGACCGCCGATGCCGAGACCTATCGGCGCTGGCTCGATGCCGGCTGCTTCCGCGCCGATGCCTCGCGGGTCGTCCGCCGGAGCGAGGGACGGTCGGGCGATGGCCGCGAGCCGTTCACGATCGTCATGCCGCCGCCCAATGTCACCGCGGTGCTGCACGTCGGCCACGCGCTCGACAACGTCGTGCAGGATCTCCTCGTGCGCTGGCGGCGCATGGCGGGCGACGAGGCGCTGTGGGTGCCGGGGACCGACCACGCCGGCATCGCCACACAGAACGTCGTGGAACGGCAGCTGGCCGCCGAGGGGACGTCGCGCGGCGCGCTCGGCCGCGAGGCGTTCGTCACGCGTGTCGCCGACTTCGTGGACCGGACCGGCGGCACGATCCTCGAGCAGCTGCGCGCCCTCGGCGCGTCGGCCGACTGGTCGCGCACCGCCTACACCTTCTCACCGGCGCTCTCGCGGGGCGTGCGGGAAGCGTTCGTGCGGCTCCACGACGAGGGGCTGATCTACCGCGGGCACCGCGTCATCCACTGGTGCCCGCGCTGCCAGACGTCGCTCAGTGATGAGGAAGCCGAGCACCGCACCGAGGACGGCCGGCTGTATCACATCCGGTATCCGTTCACCGATGCGCCGGCCACCGGCATTACCGTGGCGACGACGCGCCCCGAGACGCTGCTCGGGGACGTGGCGATCGTCGTGCACCCGGACGACCCGCGCTACGCCTCGGCGATCGGGCGCACCGTGCGACTGCCGCTCGTCGACCGGCCGATCCCGGTGATCGCCGACGCGGCGGTCGATGCGACCTTCGGGAGCGGCGCGGTCAAGGTCACGCCGGCGCATGACCCCAATGATTTCGAGATCGGCATGCGCCATGGCCTGCCGATGCCGGTGATCATGACGGCGTGGGCGACGATGGAAGACGGCGCCGACTCGGTCGACCGCGTGCCCGAGCGGTTCCGCGGCCTCGATCGATTCGTGGCGCGGGACGCGATCGTGGCCGCACTGGATGAGCGCGGACTGCTCGTCCGGGTCGAGCCGCACGAGCATGCCGTGCGCCACTGCTACCGCTGCGACACCGTGGTGGAGCCGCGGCTCTCGGATCAGTGGTTCGTGCGCATGGCGCCGCTCGCGGCGCCGGCGCTGGCGGCGCTGCGCGACGGGCGGCTCCGCATCCTGCCCGAGCGGTGGGCCGCGGTCTACGTCAACTGGCTGGAGAACATCCGCGACTGGACGATCTCGCGGCAGCTCTGGTGGGGACACCGCATCCCCGTCTGGACCTGCGGGCACTGTGGATGGACCGCCGCGCTCCGCGACGATCCGACGGACTGCGGCCAGTGCGGCGCGGCCGATCGGCTGCGACAGGACGACGACGTGCTCGACACGTGGTTCTCCTCGTGGCTCTGGCCGATGTCGACGCTCGGCTGGCCCGACGACACCGAGGACTTTCGCGCGTTCTACCCGACGACGACGATCATCAGCGCGCCGGACATTCTCTTCTTCTGGGTGTCGCGGATGATCATGGCCGGCCTGCACTTCGCCGGTCGCCTCCCGTTCCAGACCGTGTATCTGCACGGCGTCGTGCGCGACACGAAGCACGAGAAGATGTCGAAGTCGAAGGGGAATGGCGTGGACCCGCTCGACGTCATCGGGTTGTACGGCGCCGACGCGCTCCGCTACACGCTGGTCGCCGGCATGGGGCTGGGCACCGACGTGATCATCGACCCCGCGAGCCTCGACAAGTCGTTCGCGCCGGGCCGCAACTTCACGACGAAGCTCTGGAACATCGGCCGCAACGCGATCCTCGCCAAGCTGGGGGACGAGCCGATCCGCCGGGGTGGCGAGTTCCCGACGGCGCTGACGCGCGCCGATGCCTGGATCCTCGATCGCCTCGATGCCGCGATCATCGCCTGCTCGGGAGCCCTCGGACCGGCCCGACCGGCCGACGGCGCGACGTGGACCGAGGGCGAGCGTGGCGCCGGCCTCCGTCTCAACGAATACGCCGAGGCGGCGCGCGCGTTCGTCTGGAACGACCTCGCGGACTGGTACGTCGAGCACTGCAAGGCACGGCTCACGCCGGCGTGGAATGCGATCGACCGCGAGATCGCGCGCAGTGTGCTCGTGCAGGCGCTGGATGCCGCGCTGCGTCTCCTGCATCCGATCGTGCCGTTCGTGACCGAGGCCCTCTGGCAGGCGCTGCCGACGACGGAGGCGGGCGCCGTCCTCGCGACCGCGACGTGGCCGGCGGTCCGCGAGGGGATCGATCGGAGTGCGGCCCGCGAATACGAGCACGTGCGCGCGGCCGTCAGCGCACTGCGGCAGCTCCGCGCCGACTACGCGATCCCGCCCGGTCGCGAGCTGGACGCGGGAATCGTGGCGACGGCCGCCGCGCGAGCGGTCTTCGTCGACGAGGCGGACGCGATCGGGCGGCTGTCGCGGTGCGCGGTGCGCGTCATCGACGTGGCACCGGCCGGGCCGGCCGCGACCGCCGTGCTCGCCGACGGGTCGCGGGTGATCGTCTCGCTCGCCGGCGTGATCGACGTGGCGAAGGAGTGCGCGCGCCTCTGCGCGGAGCGTGACCAGCTGGACCACCAGCTGCGCCGGCTGACGGCGCAGCTGGCCGGGCCGTTCGCCGAGAAGGCACGCCCCGACGTCGTCGAGGCGGAGCGACGGAAGGCGGCCGAGTGGACGACGCGCCTCGCGCAGCTCGACGAGCACGTGCGCGCGTTGTGCGGCGCCTGACCCGCCGGGTCCTCGTCCTGGCGGGCGTCGTCGCGGCCGCGGCGTGTGCATCGCAGCAGTTTCCGCCCGGCGGTCCGATCCTGCATACGACGCCGAAGATTCTCGCCCTCCTCCCCGAGAGCAACAGCGTCCGGGTCACCGAGAAGCACGTCGTTTTCCGGTTCGACCGGGTCGTGAGCCAGACCCCGTCGGGCGGCGCGACGCTCGACAACATGTTTCTGGTGTCGCCGTGGACCGGCCCCCCATCGGTCGCCTGGCATCGCGAGCACATCACCGTGACGCCGCACAAGGGGATCCGGCCCGGGACCGTGTACACCGTCACGATGCTGCCCGGGATCACGGACCTCCACGGGAATGCGATCAAGACGACGACGGTACTGACGTTCACCACCGGCGACTCGATCCCGGCGACCGCGCTGCGCGGCCTGATCTTCGACTGGGTCGGCAACAAGCCGGCGCCCAGGGCGATCATCGAGGCGATCACGCGACCCGACAGCATCGTCTACATCACGCAGGCCGACTCGAGCGGCCGCTTCCTCTTCGCGCACATTCCGCGCGCGCACTACCACGTGATCGGCTGGCTCGACGCCAACTCGAATCGCAAGCGGGATACGCGCGAGCTCTTCGACAGCGTCGACGTGACGCTCGCGGACAGCGCGCGTGTCGAGCTGCTGGCCTTCATTCATGACACCGTCGGCCCGCGCATCGGCGACATCAAGCCATCCGACTCGACGACGCTGCGCGTCACGTTCGACAAGGGGCTCGACGTGACGCAGCGGATCGCGACGCTTCGCTTTCGACTGGTCGCGTCGGACTCCACGGCGCTGCCGGTGACCGGTGCCCAGTCGGCCGCGGCGGCGGACTCGGTCCGGGCCGCGCGGCAACGGAGCCGGGACGACTCGGTGGCGCGACTGGACTCGCTCCGCCGCGCCGACTCCGGCGTGACGGGCCGCGACACGATCCAGCTCCGGCGGCGCGCCATGCGGCGACAGGCGCGGCGCGACTCGCTGACGGAGGCTGCGCGGCCCAAGCCGTCGCGCCCGGCGCCGATCACCGAAGTCGTCGTGAGCCTCGGCAGCCCCCTCAAGCCGGGAACGTCGTACCGCCTGTCGGTCGACAGCGTGCGCAACCTGCAGCACGCCACCCGCAGCAGCGCGCTCGCGTTCACGATCCCCAAGGCGATCTCCAAGGACTCGCTCGCCCGCGAGGACTCGCTGCGCGCCGCGCGGCGCCGTCGCGGGCGCGGCGGCGCGGCGGTCCCGCCGTCCGGGACGAACCCGGCCGCACCGCCGGCGGCGTCCACGCCAGCGGCGACGACCCCGCCGTCGACACCGGCGCCGAGCGCGTCACCGACGTCTCCGACGTCTCCGACGTCACCGACCACGCCGAGTCCTGCCCCGCCGGCGACACCACCGCCCGCGCCGACGACGTCGACCCCGACGCCGCCCGGGCGATCGGAACGCGCGTGAGGTCGGTGCGCGACGAGCGACGCGAGCGGCCGAGTCCCGAGGGCGCCACCATCGGCGCGCGCCCGGTCGCCTTTCTCGATCGTGACGGCACCATCATTCACGACGATCACTACATCAATGATCCGGCGCGCGTCCGCCTCCTGGACGGCGCCGCGGCCGCGATCGCGCGGCTCCGTGCGGCCGGCACCGCCGTCGTCGTCATCACCAACCAGTCGGGGATCGCGCGCGGGCAGATCAGCGAGGTGCAGTACCGCAGCGTGCGCGATCGCCTGGACGCGCTGCTGGCGGCGGCCGGCACACGCGTCGATGCGACGTACCACTGCCCCCATCATCCCGACGTCGGCGGCGCCTGCGAGTGTCGCAAGCCGGGCACCGCGCTCTATCGTCAGGCGATCGCCGATCTCGGACTCGATGCGCGCCGCACCGCGTTCGTCGGCGACCGATGGTCGGACGTGGCCGCCGCCGAGCAGTTCGGCGGACTGGGACTGCTCGTCCCCGCCCCGGAGACGACCGCCGCGGACATCCAGCGCGCCCGCGACACCGGACAGCTCGCCGAGTCGCTCGACGCCGCGGTCACGCGCATCCTCGGCGCCTTCCGCCTCGCTGGCGTCACGTGACGACGCGTCTTGCGATCCTCGCGTCCGGCGGCGGCAGCAACATGGAAGCGATCGCCGACTACCTCGATGGACTGTCGGCACCGACCGACGGGCGGGGCACGCCCTCGGCGCCCGCACCGCCGACGATCGTGCTCGTGGCATCCGATCGTCCCGACGCCGGCGTCCTCCAGCGCGCGCGCCGGCGCGGCATCGACGCGTGCGCGCTCGCCGACCACGCCGACGCCGCCGAACTGTCGCGTCTCCTCACGACGCATCGGATCGACCTCATCGCGCTCGCCGGCTATCTTCGCCACGTGCCGGACTCCGTCACCCGGGCGTTTCGCGGCCGGATCGTGAACATTCACCCGTCCCTGCTCCCGGCATTTGGCGGCCCCGGCATGTACGGCCGGCGCGTCCATGCGGCGGTGGTCGCGGCCGGCGTCCGCGTCAGCGGCGCGACCGTTCACTTCGTGGACGAGGCGTATGATCGCGGTCCGATCATCGCGCAGTGGCCCGTCCCCGTCAGTCCGGACGATACCCCCGATGCCGTCGCCGCGCGGGTTCTCGTCGCCGAGCACCAACTCTACCCGCGGACGATCGCGGCGGTCGCGGCCGGTCGCATCACCCTCGGCGCGGACGGTCGCGTCCGCGGCCGTCCCAACCCCGGCCCGGAGATCGACCGATTCGGCTTCCCGTGATCGCACGCGCCACCAGGATCGTCGGCGCTACCGCCACGATTGCCGTGGTCAGTGCCGTGGTCATCGCCGTGACCGGCGCCGCGACGACGACCGAGCGGCGCTCGCCAGCGCCGGCCGCGCCGTACGCCGATGCGGTCGCCGACTGGATCGCCCTCGCGGTGCCGCCGGGCGACGAGCAGGCGGCGACGACGCTCATCGCGCACGACCTGCCAGGGTGGACGCGCGATGCATTCGGCAACCTCGTGGCGCGCCGCGGTCACGGGGCGCCACGCCGCGTGGTCGCGTGCGGCCTGGACGATCAGGCGTTCGTCGTCAGCGAGATCACGGGCGCCGGCTACATCCGCCTCTCGTCGCCGGGGCGGCTCCGCAAATCCCCGCTCTGGGACGATTTCCACCAGGGACAGCGCGTGCGCATCCTGAGCGCTGCGGGCGCCCGACCGGCGGTCGTCGCCGTGCGGAGTGTCCACCTCTGGCGCCAGCGCGCGGACGACGACGCGATGCCGCACATCGATGACCTCTGGGTCGACGCGGGGGCACGGTCGGCCGCCGACGTCGCGGCGATGGGGATCCGCGTCCTCGATCCCGTCGTCAGGGAGTGGCCCTCTACCCGCTACGCGGACGTTGTCGCCGGCCCGGTCGCCGGCGCGCGCGCCGGCTGCGCAGCGGTCGCGGCGTCCGTCGTCAGCGGACGCACGCCACGGCATGGCGAAACGGTCTGGGTGATCGGCGTGCAGCACACGTTCGGCGACGCCGGACTCTCCGCCGCCGTCGCCGCGCTCGGACATGTCGACTCGCTCGTGCTGGTCGAGCCCGACGCGATCCGGGACTCATCGAGTCTCGATTCGGCCGCCCGCGACACCGCGGCGGTCCGGCGGCGAAGTCTGCCGACGCCGGCAGCGACGCCGCTCGGCGCCGCCCATGTCGGCGCCACGATCGCGCTCGCACCACGCGTCACGTTCCGTGGCACGCTCGTCGAGTCGATCCGTGACAGCGTGATCGCCGCGCTCGTCGACGCGGTCGCCATCGCCTCCGGTGTCGCTGACGCCGGATCGACGCCCGCGTCCGGGGTTGCGTCCGCGATCGCGTCCGCGATCGCGCTGGCAGGCGTGCCCGGCCCACCACCGGCGGCGCCCGTCAGCGACAGTCTCTCCGCGGTCGCGACGCTGCTCGGCCGACTCACTGACACCTACGGTGCGTCCGGCCACGAGGAGGCGGTGCGGGCCGTCGTCCGCGCCGAGATTGCGGACCGCTACACGCCCCGCGTCGACAGCGCGGGCAACCTGATCCTCGCGCTTGGCCCCGACCGCGACACGACGGTCGTCATCGCCCACCTCGACGAGCTCGGGTTCTCGGTGGTCCGGATCACGCACGACGGGCATCTGGTGCTGGCGCCGCTCGGCGGGTTCTACCCCAGGCTCTGGCAGGGCCAGCCCGCGCTGCTGCACGCGGGCGAGCACACGCTGTCCGGCATCTTCGTCCCCCGGCCGGTCGGACCGGCCGATCCGACGCCCACCGTCATCGCGTGGTTCGGCGTCGACTCCGCGTCGCTGATACGGCAGATCGGCGCAACGAGCGGCCTGTGGGTGACCGGCGTCAAGCGCGCGACGCGCCTCGGCGCCACGCGCTTCAGCGCACGCTCGATCGACGACCGCGCGGGATGCACGGCGCTGATCCGCGCCCTGGCGACGATCGATCCGGCACGGCTCGACCACAAGGTGATTTTCGTCTGGTCCGTGCGAGAGGAGACTGGGCTCGACGGTGCCGCGGCCGTCGGGGCGGAGTTCGGGCCGACGGTGCATCGCGTCCTCGCCGTCGATACGTTCGTCTCCTCCGATTCGCCGCTCGAGTCGCCGCGTTTCGCGCTGGCGCCGATCGGGGCGGGCGCCGTCGTCCGCGCGCTCGACAACTCGAGCGTCACGCCGCGCGCCGAGGTCGACCGCGTGCGGCGCATCGCCGACGCGGCCGGCATCCCGCTCCAGGTCGGGACGACGAACGGCGGCAACGACGGCTCGGCGCTCGTGCGGTATGGTGCCGTCGATGTCCCGCTCGCGTGGCCGCTGCGATACAGTCACTCGCCCGCCGAACTGATCGATCTGGCCGACGTCGACGCGCTTGGGCGGCTCGTCGCCGCGGTGGCCACGGACGGGGGCCCCTGAGCGATGCCGATCGCGCTGATCTCGGTCACGGACAAGACCGGACTCGTCGACTTCGCGACCGCCCTCGCGGCCGCCGGCTGGGAGCTCCTCTCGACCGGCGGCACGGCGAGCGCGCTGCGCGGTGCCGGACTCGCCGTGCGCGAGGTAAGCGACGAGACCGGGCTGGCCGAGATGCTCGACGGTCGCGTCAAGACGCTGCATCCGGCGATTCACGGTGGCATTCTGGCGCGACGCGACGACCCGGCGCACATGGCGCAGATCGGCGCGGCCGCCTACCGGCCCATCGATCTCGTCGTCGTGAATCTCTACGCGTTCGCCGCCGCGGCGGCGACGCCGGGCGTCGCGCGGGACGACGTCGTGGAGCGGATCGACATCGGCGGCCCGGCATTGCTCCGGTCCGCGGCGAAGAACTTCGCGGCAGTGACGGTCGTCGTCGACCCGGCGGACTACCCGCGCGTCCTCCGCGCGCTCGCGGCCGGCGGCGATGCCGCGCTTCGTCGTGACCTCGCGGCGAAGGTCTTCGAGCACACGGCGTCGTACGATGCCGCGATCGCGAGCTGGTTTGCCGCGCAGCACGCCGACGCGTTCCCGGGGCAGCTGACGCTCGCGTTCCAGCGGCGGCAGACGCTCCGCTATGGCGAGAACCCGGACCAGCGGGCGGCGTTTTATGTCGAATCGCCGACCGCCGGCCTCGGATCACTGACGCAGATCGGCGGCAAGGAACTCTCGTTCAACAACCTGCTCGACCTCGAGGGCGCACTGACCGCGATCGACGCCTTCACCGGGGAGACCGCCTGCGCGATCGTCAAGCACACCACACCCTGTGGCCTCGCGACCGGGGCGAGTGCGCTCGACGCCTATCGCAAGGCGCTGGCGTGCGATCCCGTGTCGGCGTTCGGCAGTGTGATCGCGTTCACCGTGTCGGTCGATGTCGAGACTGCCGACGCGGTCTCCAGCCTCTTCGTCGAGTGCATCGTCGCGCCCGCGTTCAGCGAGGCCGCCCTCGAGTCGCTGGTCCGGAAGAAGAATCTCCGGGTGCTCGTCGGCACCGCGCCGTGGCCGGCCGGCGCGCGCGACTACAAGCGCGTGCGCGGCGGCTTGCTCGTCCAGGACCGGCCGTCGCCGCCGATCCCGGACACGACGTGGCGCGTCGTCACGAAGCGGCAGCCGACGGACGCCGAGTGGCGGGAGCTGCGGTTTGCGTGGCGCGCGGTCGCCAGCGTGAAGAGCAACGCGATCGTTCTCTCACGCGACGAAGCGACGATCGGCATCGGCGCCGGGCAGATGTCGCGCGTCGACGCGACGTTCGTCGCCGTGCACAAGGCGCGGGACGCCGGGCACGAGACCGCCGGGGCCGCCCTGGGCTCCGATGCGTTCTTTCCGTTCCGCGACGGGGTCGACCAGGCGGCCGAGGCCGGCGTGCGCGCGGTGATCCAGCCGGGCGGGTCGGTGCGCGACGCCGACGTCATCGAGGCCGCCGACGCGCACGACATGACGATGGTGATCACCGGACGGCGCACCTTTCGGCACTGATCGGGTTCCAAGAGATCGACCGCGACCGGCCCGACGTGCGGGACGCATCGTGTCTCCGCGCGTTGCCGTATCCCCATAGCAGAGCGAGATTTCCGCCCCATGCCACCTGTTCAACACGCCACGCCGGCACAGGACGCCCACCGCCCATCGTACGGCGCGGCGGCGGTCGCCTCGGTCCTCGTCCTCGTGCTGTATCTCGTCACACTCGCCCCGTCGACGGCGATGTGGGACACGAGCGAATACATCGCCGCCGCCTACGTCCTCGGGATTCCACACCCGCCGGGCAATCCGTTTTTCGTGCTCCTCGGGCACGTCGTCGGACTCCTGCCGATCGCGCCGTCGTTCGCGATGCGGATCAACATCCTGGCCGCCGTCTGCTCGTCCGTTTCCGCAGGCATGTGGTTCCTCATCACCGAGCGGGTCCTCGTCGGCTGGCTGCCGCATCGCTGGCAGCGGATCCTCGGCGGCAGCCTCGCCGTGCTGATCGGCGCGACGGCGTTCACGGTCTGGAACCAGTCGGTCGTGAACGAGAAGGTGTATACGGTCTCGCTCCTCTTTTTCGCGATCGTCTCGTGGCTGACGGTGCGGTGGTGCGACGATCCCGATGCCCGTGGCGCCGATCGCCTCCTCGTGCTCGTCGCCTACCTGATCGGTCTGGGCTACGCCAACCACCCGGCGGGATTTCTCGTCGGACCCGCCGTTGGCGTGGCCGTGCTGGTACGCCGTCCAACGACGCTGCTCCGCTGGAAACTGATTCTGGGCTGCGTCGGCGCGCTCGCGCTCGGCGTCACGCCGTTCATCTTCGAGCCGATCCGCGCCGCGCATTTCCCGGCGATCAACGAGGGCGAGCCGACGGCGTGCACGACGCACTTCACCGTCAGCTGCACGCTGGACAAGGTCACGTACCAGCGACTGATGGACAACATCAATCGCGTCCAGTACGGCAAGCCGGACATCGCCGAGCGGCAGGCCCCGGCGCTCGCGCAGATCAACATGTACTGGCTGTACTTCAAGTGGCAGTGGCTGCGCGACCCGTACGAGCAGAACCCGGGCGCGCAGCGCGTGCTGGCGACGGTCTTCCTCCTGCTCGGGTGCTTCGGCGGATACGTCCACTGGAAATACGACCGGCGAAGTTTCTGGTTCTTCGGGCCGCTGATCGCGACGATCACGCTGGGGCTGATCTACTACCTGAACTTCAAGTACGGCTACTCCGAGGATCGCGATCTCGGGGGCTCCGTCGCCCGCGAGGTGCGCGACCGCGACTACTTCTATCTCTGGAGCTTCTCGGCGTGGAGCGTCTGGGCCGCGCTCGGACTCGTTTTCCTCTGGGAGTCGCTGGCCACCGTCTTCGGCACCGAGCCCGATGGCGGCGGCGACGCACCGATGCCGAAGCGCTGGAGCTGGCTCGCGTCGTCGCCAATCCTGCTGCTCGCCGTCGTGCCGCTCTTCGGCAACTGGAAGGCCGCCTCGCGCGCGGGACAGACGGACACGCGCGACTTCGCCAAGGATCTCCTCGACTCCGTGGAGCCCTACGGAATCCTCGTGACGGTCGGCGACAACGACACGTTTCCGCTCTGGTACGCGCAGGAAGTGGAAGGGATCCGCAAGGACGTCGTCCTCGCGAACACGTCGCTGCTCAACACCGACTGGTACACGCGGCAGATGATTCGCCGCCCGATCTACGAGTATGACTCGCTTCGCGGTCCGACCGTCTACCGCGGGCGCGTCTGGCCGAAGCCGACGACGCCGGTGCTGGCGATGTCGCCGATGGCCGCGGACAGCGTGCCGCTGATGGTGGAACTCCCGGGACCGAAGGTCTTCAGGAAGCCGGGAACGGGCCTGAGCGCCACGCTCGATCCGAAAAACCTGCCGCACGGCGTCCTCGAGCGCGCGGACGTCTTCGTGCTGCGACTGATCCTCGACAATCCCGTGCGCCCCGTCTACTTCAGCGCAACCTCGGGCAACTACGGATCGACGCTCGGCCTCAATGACTACCTGCTGACGCAGGGTCTGGCGCGAAAACTCCTGCCCAATGTTCCGGCGGTCACGCCCGACACGGTGATCGTGCAGGGCGAAGGGTTCTTCGATCTCAAGCGATCCTACGCGCTCTGGACGCAGGACTTCCAGGCGCCGGCCGCGCTGATCAGGCGCGGCAGCTGGGTCGACCCGCCGTCGAACAACATCCCCGCGCTGTACGTGATGAGCGGCTACTTCCTCGCCGAAGCGCTCGAGAAGGCGGGCCGGACGCAGGACGCTCAACGGGTCGTGACGACGGCGCAACAGGTCGCCGAGGCGACGCACATTTCGGATCTCTTCGGGCCGCAGCCGGTGGTGCAGCCGGCGCCGGCGGCCGGGGACTCGCATCGCGCGATTCCGCTTGGTCCGCGCGTCACGTCACCGCCCAGGTAACGAATCGACGATGAGCGCACCGCCGTCGTGCAACAGGTAAGGATCGTGTAACACGAGCGGACCCGACTGGTTTGCGACGTGAAAACGCCGAAGGTTGACGCCTGTCAGCCGTCGGCGTTTTCACATTTTCGGGACGTGGGCACCGTGCACATCTTCGGCGAACCGGTCACCGCCTTTACCGTCGTCTTCCTCTCCCTCGCACTCGGACTCGCGCTCGCCTTCGAGTTCGTGAACGGATTCCACGACACGGCCAACGCGGTCGCGACGGTCATTTACACCCACACGCTCAAGCCCAACGTCGCCGTGGTCTGGTCCGGGATCTGGAACCTGCTGGGGGTCATGACCTCGACGGGCGCCGTCGCGTGGGGCGTCGTCTCCCTGCTGCCGGTCGAGCTGGTGATCAACGTCGGCAACGGCGCCGGATGGGCGATGGTCTTCGCCCTGCTCATTTCGGCGATCATCTGGAATCTCGGCACCTGGTATCTCGGGCTCCCGGCCTCAGCTCGCATACGCTGATCGGCTCGATCCTCGGGGTCGGCCTCGCGAACTCGGTCCTCTCCAAGGGACACGTCTTCGGCGAAGGGGTGAACTGGGCAAAGGCGAAGGAGGTCGGTGCCTCGCTGCTCATCTCTCCGGTGATGGGATTCGTCTTCGCCGGGCTGCTGCTGCTCGTGATGAAGCTGCTGATCAAGCGTCCGGAGCTCTATGACGCGCCGGAGAAGGACAAGGCGCCGCCGCTCTGGATCCGGTCGCTGCTCGTCTTCACGTGCACCGGCGTCAGCTTCTTCCACGGCTCGAATGACGGCCAGAAGGGGATGGGGCTGATCATGCTGATCCTGATCGGCGTCCTCCCGGGCGCGTACGCGCTCAACCTCGCCACCGACCAGCAGGGCGTCCAGCGCATCGTCGCGACCGCCCAGGCCGCGCAGCCGCTGCTGCTGGCGCAGGCCAATGGCCCGGCGCTGCCGGCGTCCGCGGCGAGCGCGGCGCTCTCCGGATTCCTGAAGACGACCGGCACCGCCAGCGACACGACGTTCGCGGCCGTCGCCGGCCTGTCGCAGGAGATCCAGACCCGGCTCGCGACGGCGTCGACGTTCACGTCGCTGGCGCGCGAGGATCGCAAGTCGGTGCGCACGGAGTTCTACCTCGTCTCCAGCAGCATCGACAAGCTGATCAAGCTGAAGAAGGTCCCCGATCCGGCCGCGCAGAAGACCCTTGGCGACTATCGGAAGGAGCTCGAGAAGTCGACCAAGTTCATCCCGACCTGGGTGAAGGTCGCCGTCGCCGTTGCGCTTGGCCTCGGCACGATGATCGGGTGGAAGCGGATCGTCGTCACCGTCGGCGAGAAGATCGGCAAGACCCACCTCACCTACGCGCAGGGCGCGTCGGCCGAACTCGTGGCGATGGCGACGATCGGCCTCGCCGACTACTACGGCCTGCCGGTCAGCACGACCCACGTGCTGTCATCCGGCGTCGCCGGCACGATGGCCGCCAACCACTCCGGCGTGCAGATGGAGACCGTGCGCAACCTGCTGCTCGCCTGGGTGCTCACCCTGCCGGTCTGCGTCTTCCTCGGCGCCGCAACGTTCGCCGCAGGGCTCAACATCGTCTTCGCGCTCGGCCTGCGCTGACCGGCCGACGGCCGCGTGCGGCCGCGTGCGGCCGCGTGCGGCCGCACGCGCGGCACGCGATCAGGGACGCGCGTACAGCGTGCCGTCCTTCATGACGAGCGCGACACGGCGCAGCGCGCCGATGTCGCGCGTCGGGTCACCGTGGACGGCGATCAGGTCGGCCCGGAGCCCCGGCGCGACGCGTCCGACGCGATCGGCGATGTGGAGCGCCGTCGCATCGACCGACGTCGCGGCCCGCAGCGCCTGCACCGGCGTCATGCCGTAGGCGACCAGCAGCTCCAGCTCGCGGGCGTTCTCGCCGTGGGCAAAGACCCCGACGTCGCTGCCGTTGATGATCGTCACGCCGGCGTCGAGCGCCGCCCGGAAGCTCGCCCGCTTCCGCGTGATCGACGCGGGCTCCGAGTCGACCCCCTTTCGCCAGCCGCTGTACTGCGCGATCGCATCGCCCGCGGCCAACGTCGGACAGAGCGCGATGTGGTGCGCCACCATCTCGCGGAAGACCGCCGGCGTCCCGTCATCACCATGCTCGATCGTCTCGACGCCGGCGGCGATCGCCCGGTGCATCCCCTCGGCCGTCGTCGCGTGCACCGTCACCGCGCGGCCCGATGATCGCGCCGTCTCCACGGCCGCACTCAGCTCCTCGACGGAGAACGTCGGCTCGGCATCCCCGTGGGGCCCCCATCGATAGTCTGCATACAGCTTGATCCAGTCCGCGCCCCGGCCGATCTGGTCGCGCACGACGCGGACGATCGTGGGCCCATCGGCTTCCTCGGCACCCTGGGGCGGAACGAAGGCATAGTTTCGTCGCGGCGGTCCATAGGTGCCGGTCGCCACGATCGCCCTGGTGGACACCAGCATCCGCGGTCCGGGCACGATCCCCTGCTCGATCGCCGCCTTGAGGCCGACGTCGGCGTCACCGGCGCCTTCGGTTCCGAGATCCCGGATCGTCGTGAAGCCGGCGAGCAGGGTCGCCCGCGCGTGGGCGACGGCGCGCGCCGTCCGCAGGGCCAGCGACTCCTGCAGGACCTGCGTGTTCCACGGCGTTTCGTTGTACGGATGCAGAAAGAGGTGCGTGTGCGCGTCGATCAGCCCGGGGAGCACCGTCGCATCGGGCATCGCGATCACCGTCGCGCCCGCCGGCACGGCGAGGCCCGGCCCCGCCGCACGGATCACCGGGCCGTCGACGATCACGGTCCAGCCCTGGTGCAGATCGACGCCATCGAAGACCGCCGCCGGCTGCAGCACCACGACCTGCGCCTGGAGCGCTGCCGCCGCGCGCGGCACCGGGGCGCCGAGCGACATTGCCCCGAGGCAGAGGATGAGGGCCGCCACGGGCGCACGTACGGCAGGTCTCGCGTGATCCGGACGCATCCAGCAAGTGTCTGCCCGGCCGGGACCGGGCGCAATGCCCGCGCGCGCCGCGCCCGACAGCGCGCGATATATTGGCGCCGTGCCGACGATCGACCTCAATGCCGACATCGGCGAGCATGCCAGCGGGTCGGCGCGGCCGTCCGCCGATGCGGCGCTCCTTGGGCTGATCACGTCGGCGAGCGTCGCGTGCGGCTTCCACGCGGGCGACCCGGAGGTGATGCGCGATACGGTCACGGACGCGGCACGCCTGGGCGTCGCCATCGGCGCCCATCCGGGCTACCCGGACCGACTCGGATTCGGGCGGCGCGAGCTGGCGGCGACGCCGTCGGAGATCGCGGCGTACGTCGTCTACCAGATCGGCGCGCTCGATGCCGTCTGCCGCGCCGCCGGCACGCGCCTCCGCTACGTCAAACCGCATGGCGCGCTCTATAACCGCGCGGCCGTCGATCGCCCGACCGCGACGGCGATCGCGGACGCGATTCGATCCGTCGATCGCTCGCTCGGGCTGCTCGCGCTCGCCGGCAGCGCGCTATACGAGGCAGGGCGAGCGGCGGGGCTCTCGACCGCCGCCGAAGCGTTTGCCGATCGCGCGTACCGCGCCGACGGGCGACTCGCCCCGCGCGACGCGCCCGGCGCCGTGCTGACGGATCCCGCGGCGGTCGCCGACCGCGCGCTCGCGATCGTCCGCGACGGGTCGGTCCCGACGATCGATGGCGCGATCCTCACCCTGCGCGCCGATTCGCTCTGCGTGCACGGCGACACCCCCGATGCCGCGGCGCTGCTGCGGGCGGTGCGCGCACGCCTCGCGGGTGCGGGTGTCACTCTGGCGCCGTTCGCCGCCTGATCGCGCGGACGGCCTGACGGCTCCGGCGCGATGATCATGCTGTCGCTCGGCGAGGATGCGCTGCTGATTCGGCTGGGCGACGTCGCCGATGCCGACTCGGCGCGCCGCTCCCACGCGCTGGCCGATCGGCTGCGACGCGCGTCGCTCGCGGGGGTGACGGAGCTCGTGCCCGCCGCCGCGTCGGTCGCGGTCTTCTTCAATGCATCGCAGACGACGCACGAGGCACTCGCCGCCGCGATCCGTGCCTCGCAGGCGATGACGTCGACCGCGCCCGCGGCAACCGGGACGTCGCCGTCCGCGCCGCGCCTGCACACGATCCCGGTGATCTACGATGGCGCAGACCTGGTCACAGTCGCCGAGACGACGGGACTCTCGCCCGCCGAGGTGATCGCGCGCCACGCGGCGCGCACGTATACGGTGTACGCCGTCGGATTCGTGCCGGGGTTCGGTTACCTCGGGGACCTCGATCCGTCGCTCGCGCTCCCGCGGCGCGTCGCGCCACGGCCACGCGTCCCGGCGGGCAGCGTCGCGATCGCCGGACTGCAGACGGCCGTCTACCCGCTCGAGACGCCCGGCGGCTGGCATCTGATCGGACGCACGCTGGCGACGATGTTCGATCCCGCGACCGACCCGCCTGCACGACTCGCGGTCGGCGACGCCGTGCAATTCGTCGTGTCGGATCCGTGATCGCCGTCGTCATCGCGCCGCCATACCTCGCCGTGCAGGATCATGGGCGACCCGGCTACCGCGCGTCAGGCGTGCCGCCCGGCGGCGCGATGGACGGTCCGGCCCTCGATCGTGCCAACCGCTGCCTGCACAATGATCCGCGCGCCGCGGGGCTGGAGTGGGCGCTGGGCGGCGGCGTCCTTCGCTTCGAGACCGCGACGCGGATCGCGCTCGCGGGCGCGGAGACCGAGGCGACGCTCGACGACGCGCCCGTGTCGACGGCGCGCCCGATCGACGTCCCCCGCGGCGCCACGCTCGCCATCGGGCGATTCACCGCGGGGCGCTTTCTCTATCTCGCCGTCAGCGGCGGGATCGACGTGCCGCGCGTGCTCGGCAGCCGCTCGACGTATCTCCCCGGGCGCTTCGGCGGATTGGGCGGGCGCCTGCTGCGCGCCGGCGACCTGGTGCCGGTCAGCGACTCGCCCCCGGTCCGCGCCGATCGGTCCGCTTCTGCGTCAGCGCCCGCGCCAGTGATCGATCCCGGTCAGCCGCTCGTCATCCGCGCGATACGAGGCCCCGACTACGCCCGTTTCCCCGCACCGACCCGGGAGGCGTTTCGTGCCATTGAATACCGGATCGGCGCCGCATCGGATCGGATCGGATATCGTCTCGACGGCCCGCCACTGCCCGATGCCGGTGTCGGCACGTTGGCGTCCGCGCCCGTCTGCCCCGGAGCGGTGCAGGTACCGCCCGATGGCCGCCCGATCGTGTTGATGGCGGATGGACCGACGGTCGGCGGCTACCCGGTGCTCGCGGTCGTGCGCGCCCCGGACCGTGCGCGTCTCGCCCAGGGCTCACCCGGCGCGCGCGTGCGATTCATCGTCTCGCCGAACCGAGTCTCGCCGAACCGAGTCTCGCCGGACTGACGCGCCGACCGGTTACATTGCCCCGTCGAGGTCGCTTGCAGCGCTCCAAGTCGATCACTTGCCTGGCGCGACATCGGATCGACGCGACGGCCACCATTTTGCACTGGGCCGAATTATTCTCCTGACGTCGGATTTTGACAGCCCGACGCTTTTCACACGAACCTGGAGCACGGAATGAAGCGAATCACGTCCGCCATCGTCGGCGTTGCCACCGGCGCGCTCTGCATCGCCACGTCCGCTCACGCCCAGCAGGCCGTCCAGACCCAGTCCGCGGCCACGAACAAGTTCGCCGTTGACGCGTCGCTCGGCTTCGCCGTTCCCCAGAGTCCCGGCTCCGTCGGCGTCGATGTGATGGCCGCCGGCGAATGGCATCCACCCATTCACTTCCCGCTGTGGGCGCGCTTCGAGTTCGGGTTCAACCATTTCGGCACGAGCGTCGCCAACGTCTCGGCGAACGAGTTTCGCTTCGTGCTCGACGCGGTCTTCCCGGCGCACCTGCCGGGCACGGCGTTCACGCCGTACCTGCTGGGCGGCATTGGGTTGTACGACGGGGACTTCAGCGTCAACAACTGCCAGGGCGATGCCTGCTCGAACAGCAGCGTCGGGTTCGGCTTCAACTTTGGCGCGGGCGCACGGTATCCGGTCGGGCCCGTGCAGCCGTTCTTCGAGCTCCGCTTCCACCCCGTCGTCTCGGGCAGCGTCTCGAACCTCGGCACGTTCCAGTTCGGCGCGCGCTACCAGTTCCCGTAGTCGATTCATCCTCGTCGCACGTCGGTGCCCCTCGGGGCCGGCGTGCGGCGACGGACGGGCGCCGGACCGATTCGATCGCTGACGGCAGATCGTGACCGACCGTCTCTGGTCGATCGGCGAGGAGATCGCCCACAGCGTCACGCACGGCGTCGGCCTCCTGATCGCGATCGCCGGCGCGGCCGTCCTGATGCTCGTTGCGTGGGCCAGCGGTAATTCGTCGGTCATCGCCTGCTACGGGGTCTACGCGGCGACGCTGATCGCGGTCTACACGACGTCGACGATCTACCACGCGCTTCCGAGACGTCGCGCCAAGGTCATTTTTCAGTCGCTCGATCGCTCGGCGATCTACCTGCTGATCGCCGGGACCGCCACGCCGTTCGCGCTGCTCAACCTGCGCGGCCCATGGGGCGACAGCCTCGCGGCGGTCGAGTGGGGATTGGCGACGATCGGCGTCGTCGGGCAGGCCGTCGTCCCGCGACGGATGGCGCGGATCAGTCTCCCGCTCTACGCGTCGATGGGCTGGCTGGTGGTGGTCGCCCCGCACCAGCTGATCGCGCATATCCCGCGCGGTGGACTGATCTGGATTGCCGCCGGCGGCCTGCTCTATACCGGCGGGATCGCCTTCTACGCGCTCGATCGCTTTCGCTACGCGCACATGATCTGGCACCTCTTCGTGCTCGCCGGCAGCGCGTGCCACTACGTGGCGGTCCTCTGGTACGCCGCGCCCCCCGGACCGATCAGGGGGTGAGCGGCAGGTCGAGGGTCGGGTTCCGCGGGAAGAAATCGAACGGCCGGATCACGAACTCGTGCCAGAGCGTCGGCATCACCGGCCAGTCTTCGGCGCGCGTCACGTGGTGGAACCCCATTGTATACCACGCGACGATATCCGCATTCTCGATCGGCCGGTCCGCCTTCGTCCAGACGGCGAGCCCGTCGTCGCCCTTGCTGTTCGTCGTGTAGACGCCGGCGGCGTACAGCTCATCGCGTCGGTACGGAGTCACCCAGAGCGCGTGCTCGGAGAATGCCGCGCGCCGCTGCGGCCAGTCGTCGGGGGAGAGGAGCGCCATCCCCGTCATCCCGGGGACGATCTCGTAGCCGGTCGGATAGCCGAGCGGCCCATGCACGTTCGGGTTGATGATCCGCCAGAGGGTCGGCTGCTCCATATGCAGGTCGAGCATGCCGTCATGCTCGGTATGCGCGACCGACGACTCGACGGTCCAGAGACTCTTTCGCCACGGATTCGTCGCCGGCAGCCGCTTCGGCGTGAGATGGTCGACGACCAGCGAGTTCCGTTCGCCATCGACGTCCATGTCGAGCCGGAAGGAGAAGAAGTGATCGTGGTTCACGCCGACGGTGTTCTCGGCGACGAGATGGCCGTAGGCGTCGGGCGACGCGGCGGCGCCCGCGGGGGAACTGCCGAGCGGCCGGGTCGAGTCGGCGGCGACGACGCGCGACGCGACGCCTTTCGCCTCGATGATGCCCGTCGCGCCGACCCCGACATGGATCGAGCCGTCCTGCTTGAATGTCCAGTCGAGGATGTAGTCATAGTTGCCGACGACGGCCGCGGTGCGCAGCACGAGGTCTCGGCCGGGACGACCGGCGATGTCCATCGGGTCGACCGTCGTCTCCTGGCCATGTCGCCACGCGACCTGTCCACCCGTGCGCTCGAAGAGACACGCGAGGCGTGGCCGGAGGATCGGGAGGCCCCGCTCCGAGGGCACGACGCCGTGCACGAAGACCGCGGTCGGCGGACAGTCGACGCCCTCCCGCAACGGCTTCATGAGGCCGCCGACGAGGTACTCGCCCGCGTCGATGTACACGTGCGACGCCCAGACCTCGTCGGGATCCATGTAGGGGACGAAGATCTCCGACAGCGACCCCTCGTACATGATCGATCGCTGGCGGCCGCCGTCATCGAAGCGCACGAGGTTGAGCACGGGACCGACGCGCGGATCGACGCGGAACCGGAAATGCCAGCGCTGCCACGAGATCTCGCCGTCGGTGATCTGAAACCCCGGGCCGAGCGGCTGCGAGACCGTGATCGGCGTCGTGCCCGTCCGGGGCTCGGTCGGCTGCTCATCGAAGTCGACGGGGTCAGCGGGCACGGGCACCGGACCCGAGTCGTCGACGCGGAGGACCGTGCGAGCGCCGACATCGACGAACGCATAGACCCCTTCGATCGGCCGCCCGTTGGGGCGATAGACACCATGGAGGTTGGCGCAGATGCTCCAGGCGGTGCGCCGTCCGTCCTGCTCGGGAAGTCCGACGTAGCCGGCGGGGTCGGTCTCGCACGCGACGGTCGTCAGGTCGGTGATGCCGCGCCGGGCGAGCGCGGCGCGGACGCGCGGATCGTTCTTCACGAGCTCACCGATCTCCGCAAACTCGGCCTGTACGAACGGCGCCTGCACCCCCGGTACGACGCGATACGACGCGACTGTGCGCGCGGCGATATCGACGATCGCCTCGGCGGTCGTCCCGTGGCGTGTGAGCACGACGGTCGCCTCGCGCGGGATCGGCATCCCGGGCTTCCAGGCGAGGACCGCGTCCTTGGGCGGCTCGCGCAACAGGACGCTCGCGACATAGGTCGCCGAATCGACGTGACCCGACGCATGGAGCACGTCGTAGATCGTCCAGTACTCGGCCGTGGAGAGCGCATCGAGCGGGTGACGGACGACGCCAGCCTGCGCCGCGAGCGGCCGCGCGCGGGTGCCGACGACGGCCGCGGCGACGGCGAGCGCCGCGGCGACATGACCGATCCGACCGCGCAGGGTGAGCACGGCCACCTCCGGGTGGGCGGGAGAAACGCACAGGGGCGACGAACGCCCCGGGAGTGACCGGTGGATCGGTGGCGCGGATCGGGGAACTGACGCGAGTATCGCATCGTCCGGCCGCGGTTGTCAACGCGGCCGCGGCAGGGCACGCACCGCGCGATTGACGGCGCGGCGGATCCGCGGCTAGGCTGTAGCTTCAGAAGGGTCTGGAGGGCTGGCAGAATGGCTATTGCACCAGTCTTGAAAACTGGCGCGGCGAAAGCCGCTTGTAGGTTCGAATCCTACGCCCTCCGCTCGCGCGAATCGCCTGTCGACGACCGCGCCCCCGCGCGCGTCGGGACCTAGCGCGGCAGCTCCGGCATGTCGAGCAGCGTGCGGACGTCGCGCAGGAGTTCGCGCAGGCCGGCGCGGTTCTGCGCGAGTCGGAAGCGCACGTGCTGGTCGGCGTCATCGAAGTCGAAGAGCTCGCCGGTGACGACGGCATTCCCGCCGTGCTCGATGATGATCGTCAGGTACTCCGGCCGACCGGCGTGATTGAGCGTCGCGCTGCCGGCGACCGACTTGTCGAGCCACGCCAGGTCGTGCGCGAACTCGTCGAGGTCGGCGCGGTCGAACCAGAAGAGCCGGTGGTGGAGATGGCCGTCGGTCTGCACGCGGAGCGTCGCGCGATAGAGCGGCCCCTCGTCCGCGGGCCGCGCATCGCCGAGTTCCACCCAGTCGGCCGACCCGACCGATGGAATGCGGATATTCATGCGCGGGGGTGCCGTCCGACTACGCCTTGCGCACCAGCATGAGGTGCTTGTCGTTGAACGGGACCTGCGACACGATCGTCGCGCCCGATCCGAACGCCGCGAGATAGGCGTCGACGCCACGCGGCTTCTCGATCCGATTCAGCCGGAGCCTGGTCGAGAGGAACTTGTTCGTCCCCGGATCCCAGTACGTCACGAAGAAGACGCCGCCGGGCTTGAGCGCCGCCCAGACGTTGTGCATCGCGCGCGCAAACCGGGTGTCGTCGGTGATGTGCTGCGTCACGTCGATCATGAAGGCGACGTCGAACGCGGCGACCGGAAGCGTGATATCGCCCGCGTCGCCGCAGACGAACGCGTAATCGGGGTAGCGGACGCTCATTCGGTCGACCGACACCTGGGCGATGTCGTTTCCGGTGTAGCGGCGGACGCCCAGTCCGCGGAGAAACTCCGTCCAGTACCCCACCCCGACGCCGATTTCCAGCACATCGGTGCCGGCGCCGATCGGGAGGCGATGCGCCGCGATCTCCTGCTCGATGATCGCGCGCTTGGCCTCGTACATCGCGCGGTTCTCGTCCTCGCTCAGCCGGTAGTGCCCGACCCCGCGCAGGTCGAACGAATCCGACAGCAACTCGTTCCAGAATTTCCGCGGCTTGTAGTTGAACAGCATCTGCATGTAGATCCCGAGACGCTTCATGCGCCCCAAATTAGCAGCCCCGGCCCCTCGCCGCCGAGCGTCGCCGGCGCGCACGCGGCCGTCCGCCGATCGTCCGCGGGTCTTTCACGGCTCGATCACGGCGGCTAGGTTCACCGCTGGTCACGTGACACGCAGTGGGGAGTGGTGGCCGAGAGGCTGAAGGCGGCGGTTTGCTAAACCGTTATAGGGTTGAAAAGCCCTATCGAGGGTTCGAATCCCTCCCACTCCGTTGACACACCGTCTCCGATTCGCCCCATCCCCCACGGGCTATCTGCACGTGGGCGGCGCCCGCACCGCGCTCTTCAACTGGCTCTACGTTCGCCACTTCGGCGGCCGGTTGCTGCTCCGTATCGAAGACACGGACAAGGCGCGCAGCACCGACGAGAGCACCCGCGCGATCTTCGACGGGCTGCGCTGGCTCGGGCTCGACTGGGATGAGGAGCCCGTCTTCCAGGCGGCGCACGTCGAGCGCCACCGCGCCGACGCCGAGCGCCTGCTCGCCAACGGCACCGCCTACCGCTGCTTCTGCACCGCCGCCGAGCTCGACGAGCGCCGTCGTGACGCCGAACAGCGCAAGGAGACGTTCCGCTATGACCGGCGGTGCGAGTCGCTCGACGCCGCCGAGGTCGCCCGCAGAGTGGCGGCCGGCGAGCCGAGCGCCGTGCGCTTTCGCGTCGCCGAGGGTGTCACCGAGTGGATGGACCTCGTGCACGAGCGGATCGCCTTTCCGAACAAGGATGTCGAGGACTTCGTCGTCCTCCGGTCCGACGGCACGCCGGTCTACAACCTCGCCGTCGTCTCCGACGACATCGCGATGGGGATCACGCTCGTCATGCGCGGCGACGATCACATCTCGAATACGCCGAAGCAGATCATGCTCTACGAGGCGCTCGGCGCGCCGATCCCGCAGTTCGCGCACCTGCCGATGATTCATGGCACGGACGGCAAGAAGCTGAGCAAGCGCCACGGCGCGACCGCCGTCGGCGACTATCAGCACCTCGGCATCCTGCCCGGCGCGATGGCCAATTTCCTCGCCCTGCTCGGCTGGTCACCCGGCGGGGATCGCGAAGTGATGACCCGCGACGAGATGATCGCGCTCTTTTCGCCGGACGGCCTGCTCCGGAAGGCCGCGGTCTTCGACCCCGCGAAACTCGAGTGGATGAATGGCCAGCATCTCTCGAAGACGCCGCTCGCCGAACTGGAGCCGTATGTCACACCGGCCCTGATCGAGGCGGGGCTGACGACGAGCGACGCGATCGCCCTCCGGCATGACTGGTACGTCGCCCTGCTCGACCTGCTTCGCGTCCGGGCGCGCACGATCGACGACATCGTACGGCAAGCTCGGCCATATTTCGTCGAGGCGATTGAGTACGATCCCGACGCGGTCGCGAAGCAGTGGAAGGACCGGGCAGCCGCGCATGCGCTCCTGTCGAGCGCGCATGCTGCGCTTCGTGCGCTCACATCCTGGTCAACGGACACGCTGGAAGCCGCCCTTCGAAGCGTCGCCGAGGCCCAGGGCATTGCAGCGGGCAAACTCTTTCAGCCGCTTCGAGTTGCGCTCACAGGGCTGACCGTCAGTCCGGGGATTTTCGACGTCCTCGTCATGCTCGGACGCGACCGGTCACTGTCGCGAATCGAGACAGCGATCAACATGAACGCATAGTCATGCGTTCTTGACCGCATGGCGAACCGAGCTATATATAGGCGGAGACGCGAGTGGGAAACCCTTGGTTATCCGGGGTTGTCCGGGCGTCCGACCTATCCCCCGAGGCGAGACCGAAGATGGCCGAAGCCCTGACGCCGATCGAACGCCGCGTCTACCACTTCCTGCTCGACTTCCTCTCCGAGAACACGTATCAGCCGAGCATTCGGGAGATCGGCAAGCGGTTCCGGATCAAGTCGACCAAGACGGTCTCCGACCTCCTCCAGTCGCTGGCGGAGAAGGGCTACATCGAGCGCGATCCGTCGCGCTCGCGCGGCGTCCGGCTGATCGGGTTCGCCGCCGGTGGCCAGTCGCGGCCGGTCCCGATCTACGGCCGGATCCACGCGGGCGAGCCGGCGCTGCTGCCGGAGCACCGCGAGGGGTTCCTGACGATCAACCGCCGCTTCCTGCCGAGTGACGATGTCTACCTGCTGCGCATCAAGGGCGACAGCATGGCGGGGCGCGCGATCCTCGACGGCGACTATGTGCTGATCAATCCGACGTCGCGCGCCAATGACGGCCAGATCGTCGCCGCGCGGCTGGGCGCCGACTCGACCGTGAAGACGCTGACGCACCGCGGCGCGAGCGTCGTCCTCGAGCCGGCGAGTCCCGACGAGCGCGAGATCGTCGTCGGGCCGCAGGACGATTTCGCCGTCCTCGGCGTCGTCTGCGGGGTCTTTCGGCCGATGTACGATGCCGCACCGGAACTCGAGCGCGACGACGTCGACGAGTTCTCCACGAGCGACGGCGAGCTCGCGCCGAGGTAGCGCGGGCGCTCACGGATGGCGCGCGGCGAGCACCGCCGGCGCGCCGAGGCTCCGGCGGACCGACGCGTGGCCGCCGTTCGAGTTGCCGCTGTCCTAGTTGCTGCTGTTGTCCGAGGGGGGCGGCGGGAGCGGCGAGCCGTCGCGCGCGATCGTCGGCGGCGTGGACGGCTTCGGCAGGTGCTGCTGCTCGTATTCGATCTCGTCCTCGTGCTCGCGCTCCTTCCGCTCGCGCACTTCCTTCACCGCCTTGCGGAACTCGTTCTCGTTGAGCTGCCGCTGCGCGTGCTGCCGAATGTCATCGTGCATGGCGTTGAGCTGCGCCTCGCGCTCGCCGAGCACCGGGTTGTCGCTGAGGTGATTGATCGGCAGGAGCGCCAGCACCGCGTTGGGAATCGACACGGGCCCGAGCCGGATCAGCTTCTGATCCATCCCCCACTCCTGCCCGTTCTTCGACTTGAACGTCCAGTCGCCGGCCTGCCGGCCAGCCAGCATCGCCTGGGTGTCGTTGTGCGCCTGCACGCTCGCCGCCAGCGCGCTGTCGAGCTGCTGGTTCGTCGAGCGTGGCGCCGTCAGCGCGGGCGCGCGCCCCACCCAGACGCGCGGATCGGTGTACTGCGGCCGGATCCCCTGCCCCGCTCCGCCGGCCCCGACGACCGCGCCCGTGCCGTCCTCCTGACTCGATGCCGGTGCCGTGCCCGGCGTCACCGGCCGCACGCCAGTCGGCACGACCTGCGGCGCCGCAAGCTTCCGCGCCGGCTTCGAGTGCGTCACGGGCCGGCCATTGCCGCCGCTCTTCCCGACCTCGTTCGTCACGCCCGGCGTCGGCAGCGCGAGAAATCCGATCCGCTCCACCGTCGGCGGAGCGCCGCGCAGATGACTGAGCCACGTGGAATGGGGACGTGGCGCGAGCAGCAGCTCCAGCAGCCCGGCGCCGATGGCCACGTGCAGGATCACCGACGCGACCAGCGGGACGCCCGGTCGCCGCCGCGTGGGCGGCTCCGGCGGCGTCACCGCCCGCAGCCTAGCCAACGCGCGCCTCCATCGTCGCCAGCACGCGACCCGCGCGGACCGCGGCCTCGCGAATGCGCGCGGGCGACGTGATGAACGAGACGCGGAAGAACCCCTCGCCCCCCGCCCCAAACGCCGAGCCGGGCATCACGATCACCCCTTCCTCCTCCATCAGCCGATCGCTGAACGTCGCGCTCGGCAACCCCTCGGGGAGCGGAATCCAGAGGTACATCGCGGCCTGCGGCGTCTCGCAGCGGAACCCCGCCTCGCGGAACGCGGCGACCGCGACATCCCGCCGCTCGCGGAACGTCGCCACGTTCCCCGGCACGAACTCGGCCCAGCTCTCGATCGCCGCGACGCCCGCGGCCTGCACGGCCATGAAATGGCCGGTATCGACGAACGACTTCACCTTCGCCAGCGCGCCGGCGATCTCGGGACGCGCGACGGCCCAGCCACACCGCCAGCCCGTCATGTTGTACGTCTTCGACAGCGAATGGAACTCGATCGCCACATCGCGCGCCCCGTCGATCTCGAAGATGCTCGGCGGCGTATACCCGTCGAACGCGAGCTCGCTGTACGCGTTGTCGTACACCAGCAGGATATCGAGTTCCCGACAGCGGCGGACGACCGACTCGAGATAGTCGAGCGGCGCGATGGCGGCGGTCGGATTGTTCGGATAATTGAGGTACAACACCTTCGTCCGCCGCAGGACCTCCGCGGGGACCTCGTCGAGGTCGACGAGGAAGTCGGTGCGGGGACGCAGCGCGTACGCATACCGCGTCCCGTCCGCGAGCAGCGTGCCACCGAGATAGGAGTTGTAGCCCGGTTCCGGCACGATCGCGACATCGCCCGGCCCGACGAACGCGAGCCCGAGGTGCGACAGCCCTTCCTTCGACCCGATCAGCGGGACGAGTTCCCGGTACGGGTCGAAGCTGACACCGAATCGGCGCCGCATCCACGCGGCTGCCGCCTCGCGATACGCCGGAAGGCCGAGTCCGAACCCGTACCGCCCCATCGCGGGGTCGCCAGCGGCCTCGCGAAGCGCCGCGACGGCGCGCGCCGGCGGGGCCAGATCGGCGTCGCCGGCGCCGAGATCGATCACGTCGATCCCGCGCGCCAGCAGGTCGCGCTTCCGCTGCGGGATCGCGGCCAGCGGATACGGGGGGAGCGTCTCGAGTCGCGCCGTCGGTGTCGGCACGCGGGCTACGCCTCGGCCGTCACGGGATTCCGGACGTGGCTGACGCCGACCACCTCGACCTCGACGACGTCGCCCGACACCAGCGGACCGACCCCAGCCGGCGTCCCCGTCGCGATCAGATCCCCAGGTTCCAGAGTCATCACCCCCGAAATGAAGGCGATGAGCGTCGGAATCGCAAATACCATGAGGTCGGCTCGCGCTCGCTGGCGCTCGACGCCATTGACGCGGGTCACAACGGTGAGATCCGGGAGCGCGCCATCGTATCGGGCCGGCTCCCCGATCGGGCAGAATGAGTCGAATCCCTTGGCACGCGTCCATTGTCCATCGGAGTGTTGCAGGTCGCGGGCCGTCACATCGTTGACCGCCACGATGCCGCGGATCGCGCGGGCGGCGTCGGCCTCGCGCACGTTGCGCGCCCGCACCCCGATCACGACGCCGATCTCGCCCTCGAATTCGATCTGGTGCCCGCCGGGCGGCAAGACGATCGGGGCGCCATCGCCGACCAGCGACGACGGCGGCTTGAGAAAGATCAGTGGCGTGGTCGGCACATCGTTGCCCAGCTCGGCGGCATGCGCGCGGTAGTTGCGGCCGACACCGATGATCTTCGAGGGGCGTAACGTCATGAACGCGCAGTCATCCTGGCTGGTAGAAGGCGGTCAGCGCCGCCGCGACCACGGCCCATCGGGCGATCAGGCGCGGCGCAGGTGGCAGTCCGTCGAGCAGGTCACGGCCATAAGCTTTGGTCGCGATGCGGGGGTCCGCAATGACGACGACTCCCCGATCCGTTGCCGATCGGATCAGACGCCCGAACCCCTGCTTCAGTCGAAGCGAGGCGTGCGGCAGCATGTATTCGACGAACGCGTTTCCGCCGCCGGCGTCGATCGCCTCGCAGTGCGCGGCCGTCACCGGCTCCGACGGCACGCGAAACGGAATTTTCGCCAGCACGAGCCCGCGCAACGCATCGCCCGGCACGTCGACCCCCTCCCAGAAGGACGCCGTCCCCACGAGGATCGCACGCCCCGACTCGCGGAACCGCCGCAGCAGGCCGTCGCGCGACTCCTCGCCGTGCACGAGCAGCGGCCAGCGCGCGCCCGCTGCGCGCAGCACGCGCGCCGACTCCCGCACGTCGCGGTGACTCGTGCACAGCACGAACAGCCCGCCGTCCGCCGCCTCGGCGAGCGCCCGCACCGCGCCGATGACGGCGGTGAAGTGGCCGGCGGCGTCGACGTTCGGCGCCGGGAAATCGCTCGGCACGACGAGCAGCGCCTGGTGATCGTACCGAAACGGCGACGGGAAGACGGCCGTCACCGGCGGCACCGCCATCCCGTCGACGCCGAGTCGGCCCGCCAGGAACGCAAACCGCCGATCGACTGCCGCCGGAGTCGACGCCGCACCGCTGTCCGCGGCGGCATCCCTCGCCGAGCGACCCGGAGTCGCCGCGCTCGTCAGCGTCGCGCTCGTCACGACCGCCGTGCGGACGCGTTCGAAGAGATCGGCGCGGAGGACGGGCGCCAGGTCGAGGGGCACCGACGCGATCGCGACATTGCGCTCCGGCGGCCGATCCGGTCGCGCACGTGCCGCGCCGGCGGCGGCGCGCAGCTCCACCCACCGGACGCTCGGCACCGCGTCCGGCGGTGGGACGAGCGTCGCGCGCAGCCCGTCGCCGGCGGCCTGCAGCCGGCGCCCGACCGCCCGGATCTCGTTGAACAGCGTCATCACGCCGCCCGCGGCCGACGCGTCCCCTGACGGGGCGATCGCCTCGTCGCGCGCCGCATCGGCCTCGTGTCGCTCGCGGATGATCCGCAGCGCATCGTTCAGCAGTTCGATCTCGCGCAGCACGTCGTCGACCGCCGTCGCGAGACCGGCGCGCCAGACCCGATGCTCGGCGAACGCGGCGGTCAGTCGCAGCGGACCGCCGCCGGCATCGGCGACGACCTGCTCGAGCAGATCGAAGACGACGTCCGCGGTGCGCCGCGCGGCCGCGACCGAGGGGACGAGACGGCCTTCGACGAGGTCGAGACTCGCGACGCTCAGGAGATCGCGGCCGCGCGAGAGCCGCGCGACGAGGGACGGCAGCAGGCCGCGGCCCCGGCGCTCGAGGCGGCCGAAGAGACGCTGCAGCCCGCGTCGCGTCACCGAGACCCCGAGGTGCGCGGCCGCCGCATCCTCGAGGTGATGCCCTTCGTCGACGACGAGCCGCGTGTAGGCCGGCAGGACCGCGGCGTCCTGCCAGTTCTGCTGCGCGCGACGCACGGCGACGTCCGACATCAGCAGGTGATGGTTGACGACGACCACATCCGCCTGCGCGGCCTCACGTCGTGCCTTGAAGAGAAAGCACGCCGAGAAGTGCCGGCACGAGAGCCGCTGACAGAGATCCGGCTCGGCCGCGACCTCGTCCCAGAGCTCGGGCCGCGGGGGCGCGGCGAGATCGGCGAGCGAGCCGTCCGTCGTGCGCGCGGCCCACGCGACGAGGCCCTCCACGTCTCCGCCGCTGACGCCGTCGAAGAGGGTGCCGCCGGCCTCGCGCACCGCGTCGAGCCGCTCGAGACAGAGGTAGTTGCGCCACCCCTTGAGCAGGGCGAAGCGCACGGGCTGATCGCCGAGCGCGCCGGCGAGAAACGGCAGGTCCTTGCCGACGAGCTGCTCCTGCAGATTGATCGTGTTGGTCGAGACGATCGTGCGATCGCCGTTGGCCGCCGCCCACCGCAGCGCCGGCACGAGATAGGCGAGCGACTTGCCGACGCCGGTCCCGGCCTCGAGCAGTCCGACCCCGCCATCGTTGAAGAGCGTGGTGATCGTCTCGGCCATCGCCCGCTGGCTCGCGCGATCCTCGTACCGGGAGAGCTGCGTCGCCACCGGACCACTGGGGCCGAGCGCGTCGCCGACGCCGGCCGGGTCGAGCCGCGTGGCCACACCGGCGCGCGGGACCTCGACGACGACGTAGAGCGCCGTGGCGGCATTGTCGACGATCGCGAAGCCGATGCCGTTCTCGAAGAGGCGCGCGGCGACCGCGAGGTCGGCATCCGACGGATCGAGCACGCCCGACGGATGGTTGTGCACCAGCATCTCGCCGCGTTCGGCGAATCCGGGGAGCGCGAGCACCGACGCGGCATCGCCGCGCGCGACGACGCGCGCCGAGCGGATCATCCCCTCGGCGTCGACGCTGCAGACGAAGCAGACCTCGCGGCCGCCGGCGAGCGCCACGGCGGAGCGGATCGCCGCTGCTGCGGGTCGGGCGATCCGCGCGGCGCTCACGTCTTGAGCGGCTTCTTCTTCGCGGCGGGGAAGAGCACGTTGTTCAGGATCAGCCGATAGCCGGGCGAGGCCGGATGCAGCGCGAGGTCGGTCGGCGGGTTGCCAATGGCGTGCTGCGGATCCTCCGGGTCATGGCCGCCGAGGAACGTCCACGACCCCTTGCCCGCGTCACCATGGATGTACTTGACCCACGGCGCGCCTTCCTCGTACGCGAGCACGATGTCGGTCGGCTTGAGCGTCGCCCGGGTGAAACTCGTCGTCACGCCGTAGAAATCGGGAATGACCGAGCGGTGGTTCTGGACGAGCATGGATGCCACGGGATCGAACTTCGCCGAAAACGCGAACAGCGTCACCGCGCCGAGTGGCTGCCGGCGCGACGGCACATTCGCCTGATGCCCGTCGATGTCGCTCATCGCGTTCACCGAGGGCGACATCTCGAGGTGCGCGTTCTGGAAGGCGAGCGCCCGCGACCAGTCCATCTTCGCATCCGCATCGGGATCCATCGGCGTGCCATCCGAAAACGGCCCATCGATGTCCACGGTCTGGCCCGCGAGGGCGAGATCGAGTGTTTCGGTCGCGCCGCACATCGCGAAGAGGAACCCGCCGTGATCGACGAATTCGCGGATCTTCGCCGCGACCGCCTTCTTGAGCGCCGGCACGGTCGCGTAGCCAAGCCGCGTCGCGAGCTCGGTATCGCGCGCGACCTGCTCGCCGAACCACGGCGCGCCGCGCGAGTTGATGTACAGCTTGTTGTACTGGCCGGTGAAGTCCTCGTGGAAGAGGTGCACCCAGTCGTACTTCGCCAGGTCCCCCTGCAGCACGGTGTCGTCCCAGACCTGCGTGAACGGGATGCCGGCGTAGTTCAGCGCGAGCGTGACTGCGTCATCCCACGGCGGCGACTTGGGCGGGCTGTAAACCGCGACCGATGGCGCCTTCTCGAGCACGACCGAATCCATGTTGCCCGCGGCCAGTTCGGCGCGAATCGACGCCACGGTCGCGTCATCGACCGCATCGACGGCCACGCCGTCGAGGGCCGCGCGCTTCCGGATCTCCGTGAGGTCGGGGAGCAGAAACGAACCCCCGCGATAGTTGAGCAGCCACTCGCCCTTCACGCCGGCCTTGAGCGCCGCGTACGCGAGCCCGTACGCCTTCAGGTGGTTCGACTGGTCGTCGTCCATCGCCACCAGCAGCATCCCGGCCCCGACGCGCGTCGCGGCCGGTCCCGCGAGGCGCGCCAGCGCCATCATCGGACGCGAGAGCGCCGTCGTGATCGTGCGGATGAGCAGGGCGCGTCGCGACAGCACCCCGAAGTCTACCCGGACGCGCGCACCAATGATCCTGCACGGGATGCCGTACGGGATCCTCACCCCTCGGGGCCGTCAGCTCTGGGACGACGCCGGCGGCGCGAGGCGATGGGCGGCGTCGAGCTCGCGGCGCGCCTGGGGCACGAGCGCGCTCAGGGGATAGGTCAGAATCAGGTGCTCCCACCGCGCCTCGGCACCGATCAGATCGCGGTCGCGCCGGAGCGCGCGTCCCCACTCGAGATCCGCTTCCGGGGCCTCCGGCGCGTCGGCGTATCGTTCGACCACCTGTCGCCAGATCGGCACCGCCGCCGCATCCTCGTGCATCGCCGCATGCAGACGCGCGGCCTCGGCGAGGAGCAGCGGCGCCGCATCGAGGACGACGCCCCCGGCGTCCGCGAACGCGCGGGCCGCCGCCGCGCTGTCCCCGCGCGCCAGCGCCACGAACGCGTGGCCGACCACCGGCGCGCTGTCAACGCGGGTGCGACCGAGCAGCGCGAGGGCGGTCACGAGGTCGGTCGTCGGGGCGGCCGCCGCCCGCAGGTTCGCGCGCGCGGCGCGCAGGTCGCCACCAAAGAGCGCGAGCCAGCCATCGAGCTCGCGATCGTCGACACCGGCCGCCCACACCGCCGCTCTCGCGCGGTCGACGTCACCGGCGCGCACAAAGCCCCACGCGACCTCGCGCGTCAGCGCCGAGCGCCCGCGAGGATCGAGCCATCGCCCATAGGCAGCCGCGAGGTGCGCCGCCTCGTCGGGCCGCCCGAGCATGCCGAGCGCGCGCACGCGGAGATCGAGGACCGTCCGCGCGGCGCTTTCCGAGTCGGTCACCGCCGCGGCGCGCTCGGCGAGCGCCAGTGCCGACGCGGCGTCGCCCCCGTGGAGCGCCGCACTCCCCGCGCGGACCGCGAGCGTCGCGACATGCGCCGCGTCGCCCGGCTGCGCGGCGAGGACCGCCGAGAAGGCGTCGCGCGCCACCAGCCAATTACCGGAGAGCTGCGCGGCATCGCCGTACTGCTCCCACTCGGCCACCACGCCGGGCGCGGGCGCCAGCGACGCCAGCGCCATCCAGCCGGCGCGCGCCGACCCCCAGCCCAGCTCGAGATCGGCGAGCGCGAGTCGCGCGCCAAGCGTCAGCGGGGGCGCGGCCAACACGGCCCGGATCGCCGGTCGAAGCGAGTCCGGCGTCGGCCCGAGCGCGAATGCCGCCGACTCGGCGAGGGCGGCCGACGTGTCGAGGAGCGGGCGCCAGATGGCGGCCGATCCCGCCCAGCGCCCAAGCGCGGCCCGCAGCTGCGCCGTCTCCAGCATGAAGCCGCGGCCGCTCCCGAGACTCGCCGTCCCGCGCGCCAGCACCGAATCGGCCGATGCCCCGCGTCCATCCTCGAGCAGGAGGCGCGCGTACTCGCGGTACGGGGTCGCATCCCCGGGCGTCGACCGGGCCCACCGCTCGAAGGCCGCGCGTTCGTCGTCCGGACGGCCGAGGGCGCGATCGACCCGCAACTGCGCCGCGTGCAGGACCGGGTCGCGCGGGCGAGCCGCGAGGAGGGTGTCCAGCAGCGGCAGCAGCGAGGCCGCCTCGCCCGCTGCGTCATCGACGCGCTCGAGACCGAGCACGGCCTGCTGCGGACGCGAGCCGTGTGCCGCGCGCCGATACGCCTCGGCGGCCTCCGCCCAGGCCCCGCGCTGCTCCGCCTCGAACCCGCGCGCGAGCATCGCGCTCGTGCTGTCCTGCGGACCGATCCCCTGGGCGCCGAGTTCCCGCATCCCCGTCGCCAGGACCGCGACCGTCAGCGCAGTAACCCGCACTCCCCCGCTGATCACGGCGCGCAGACCGCGCCGGGCGCGCCGCCGGGTCCGACCGGCGTCGGCGCCCTCAGGGGGACGCCGCATTGATGCGCTTGAAGTAGTCGATGACGAGCTGGCGGTCCTCGGGGCGAAGCCCGCGCAGGTCCGCCCACGTCGGCTCGCGGAAGCGCGTCGCGCGCGCGCCGTCGACCGGCGCGTCGCCTGGCGTGAATCCCGGCCGCGCCGTCGCCGCCTGCGCCTCGCGCTTGCCGGAGCTGTCGCGTTCGTCCTGCTCGAGCGTCCGCCCCGCGTCGAGGAGCCGGTGATAGAGGCGCTGCTGCCGCGCGAGCGTCGACGGATCGGGCCCGCCGCGGGCCAGCGCCGCGGCGATCTCGTGCGCCTCACGCGCCATGGCACCGGCCCGGCCGCTGGCATCGGCGCCGGCCGCGTCGTCGAGCGCGCGCGCCAGCTGCCGCTGCTCGTCGGCGAGCGCGCGCGCCTGCCCGTCGCCCGGCGTCGACCCCGGGGACATCGAGAGTCCCTGCGCCTGCGCGTTCAGCGCCCCCTGTTGCTGCGCGAGTTGGCGCATCTGCTGCATCAACTCGGCGAGCCCCGACGCCGACCCCGCCGAGTTGGCGTGCTCGCGGTCGCGGACGAGCGCGGCGGCCGCCTGATTGAGCGCCGCGGCCGCATCCTGCATCGCCGACGCCGCCTGCGCGCCGCCGCCGCCGCCGGGGTTCATCGATTGCGCCTGCTGCAGCTGGGTCGAGGCGTCCCCCACGCGGGTCCGCGCTTCCCCCATCGCCTGCTGCGAGCCGCTCGAGACGAGCGCCGACTGTCGACCCGCACGCTGCAGCCGCTGCGCCGCCTGCTCCATTCCCTGCTGGATCGCGCTTTGCTCCGCCTTGAGATCGCCGGCGTTCGCGCCCTGCTGCGCGCGCTGCGCGAGGTCGTTCTCCTGCCGCGCCATTTGCAGGGACTCCTGAATCGATCGGTCCAGCTCCGCGGTCACGCCGGCCTTCCACTCGCTGACCTGCGCCGACCGCGCGTCGGCGAGTTGCTGCGCCGCCTCACCCATCTGCGACGCGGCCTGCGCAGCGGATTGCGAGGCCGACTGGGACGCGGACGGCGGCGCCGACGCGTCCTGCGCGCCACCGGGCGGCGCGCCCTGTTGCGCACCGGGCTGCGAACCCGGCTGCTGGCCCGGCTGGTCTCCCGGCTGGCCGCCCGGCTGCCCGCGCGACTGCTGCGCCATCTGCTGGCCCGCCCGCTGGGGATCCGCGGCATCGCGCCCCTGCGTCTGCGGCGTCACCGCGCACCCGGGCGGGTAGATGTAGGTGACGACGGTCGTATCAGGCGAGCCGTCCCGCCCGGGGTGTCGCGAGCGAACCGTATCGGTCGGTGCGCACCGCGGGCGATCCGGCTGGCTCGCCGTGCGAGCGCCGGACGGCGGAGGCGGCGGCGCCGCGGTCGTGTCGACTGGCGCCGCGCCGCGCGGCGGCGAGGACGCGCCGGCGACCTGCTGTGAGTCGCTGGCGCTCGGCGTGCGGCGTGGCGCGCCGGGCGGTCGGGGCTCGGCGGGCTGGGATGACTGGCGCGCCATCCGCTGCAGCGCGTCGGTCGACGAATCCGCGTGCGGCGCGGCGGCGCTCACCTTCTGCGCGCCCGTCTCCGCCTTCTCGCGCGCCAGCCGATGCGCGAGCGAGTCGATCTGGCGGGACAGCGCGCGCGATTGCGCCGCCAGCTGGGCGGCGTCGGCCTGCGATTGCGCGGGGGACTCCGTGTGTCGCTCGGCCGCGCTCGCGGCGGCGCTGTCGCGATGCGCGAGATCCTGCGCCTGATCCCGCAGCGTCTGCATCGCGCCCTCGAGTGCGGCGCGCTTCAGCACCTCGACGCTTCGGTCCAGCTGGTCGCGGGCGCGCTGCTGCTGCCGCGCCAGGTCGCCGAGCGTCTGACGCTCATCGGACGGCCGAAGCGCCTGCGCCCCCTGATCCAGCTTGCCGAGCTGCGCCTGCAGCTCGGGCGTCAGCGCGTCGCGCAGGAGCTGCTGTGCCTCGTGCAATTCGGCGGCGAGTCCGCTGTCGAGCGAGCCGGCCTGCTGCAACTGCTTCTCCAGTTGCGCCGCCTGACGCTCGAGCGCCTGCACGCGATCGCCAAGCTGGCGCTGCGCCGCGCCGAGCGCCTTGGCCCGTTCCGCGGACTCGAAGGAGAGTGACGAGGACTGCCCGCTGGCGCCGGCGGCGGTCTCCTGGCCGCCGCGCGGCGCGGCCGTCCGCTGCCCGCGCGCGCGCGCCGCGTCCTCCGTGCGCTGCTCGAGCGCGCGCTCGGCTTGCGCGACCTGCGATGCCGCGCTCGCCGTCGAATCGCCCGCCGTCCGCGCCAGCGTCCGCTGCTCGTCCATGCTCGGCACCCGCAGCACCAGTTCGCGACTCTCGCCCGTCTGGCGCCACGGCGATCGATCGGTCGCCACGGCGACGACGTGCAGGGCGTCGCCCGGCTGCAGGGCGCGGATCGACAGATCGAGCACCGCGTCGCCGCGCCACTGCGCGCCGGTATCGCCGACGACGCGCTGGACGATCTCCGGCTGGCGCGGGACCCCACCGCCCGCCGGCTGGCGCCACGTCCGGAGCGCCACGCTCGCCAGCCCATGGTCGTCGCCTGCGGCGAGCGCGAGGACGACGCGGTCGACCGCCGCGACGACGGTGTCCTTGTCCGGGGCGACGATGGTCACCGTCGGCGCCGAGTCGGGGATCACGTCGAGTTCGACGGCGGTCGGGAGATCGGCGATCGGTGCCCCGTCGGCGCGACGCGCCTCCCAGTCCCAGCGGCCGCTGCGCACCGCGGCGAGCTCGCCGCGAAAGCGCTGGCCATCGACGGCGAGGGCGGTCGCGTCGCCGTCGCGCGCGAGGCGCACGCTCCCGAGGGCCGTGGAGGCGTGGCCGGTGATCTCGACGCGCGTGCCGCGCGGAACGCGCGCGACCTCGCCGGCCGCGAGGGGCTCGCTCGCCCGACCGAGGTACGCGGGATAGACCGCCCGCAGGGCGATGCCGCCGACGTAGGGCCGTTCGGCGACGTGCATCGTCGTCGTGTCGCTGACCGCGCGACCGTCGGCGGCGACGAGCGTCAGGTCCCCGTCGAGCGGTCCGACAGTGATGCGGACCGCGCCCGACGCGTCGACGGCATGCCAGGTCGTGACCCATTCCGCGCCGGGGGCGCGCGTCGCGAGCGCGACGCGTCGGCGGCCGGGCGCGACGACGCGGACCGTCGGCCGGTCGCCGCGCAGGGCATCGGTCGGCGCGTCGACCACGAGCGGCGCCAGCAGCGTCCCGCGCCACGCGCGCACCGGATGCAGCACGACGGCCCACGCGTCCGGCGCGCGATGCGAGAGCGCGACGCAGACCACGAGCGCGGTGACCGCCGCGCTGGCGACGATGGCGGCGCGACGCCGCAGCCGGCGCGCCGTCAGCGGGAGGAGCGACGCACCGCGCGGCGACGGGCGACCGAGCCGCGCCAGGACGTCGGCCGCCCCCCGACCGGCGAGGGCACCCGGCGCGCCGTCGACCTCGAGGGCCCCCCGCACCGCGCCGCGGCGCAACGCGCGCTCGCCCTCGATGCGTCGCGCGATCGCGTCGCGGGTCGCCTCGCGCCGGATCGTGCGCGCGGTCCGCATGGCAATGCCGGCGACGACGCCCAGCGCGACCGTCCATCCGAGAAACGGCAGGGCAGCGGACGACGCGATCCAGCGCGCATCGCCCAGGCCGGCGAGCATGATCGCCACGACGACGGCGAGCGCGGCACAGCCCGCGGCCGCGCCGGCGAGCAGCGTCAGGCGCGCAACGCGCGCGCGCTCGCGATCGACGAGCTCGGCGACCGTCATCAGACGGGTCTCACGAGACGGGTCTCACGAGACGGGTCTCACGAGACGGGTTTCACGAGACGGGTCGACTCGTGACCGCGTAGACGAACAGGTTCACCCCCATGCGGAGCGCGGCCTCGTGCAGCGCGGGCGGGTCGCTATAGGTGCCGACGTCCTCCCAGCCGTTTCCGAGATCGCTCGAGAACGTGTAGTACACCGCCAGCCGGTCGCCGAGGAAGATCCCGTAGCCGCGGGCGGGCAGACCGTCATGCTCGTGGATCTTGGGCACGCCCTTCGGGAAATCGTAGACGATATGGTAGATCGGATGCGACAGCGGCACGTCGACGAGCGGACGGTCGGGGAAGACGCGCGCCATCTCGCGGCGAAAGCTCGGATCGAGGCCGTAGTTGTCGTCGGCGTGCAGGAATCCGCCGCGGGCGAGGTACGTCCGCAGGCGCACGACCTCGGCGTCGCTGAAGTGGACGTTGCCATGGCCGGTCATGTGCAGGTACGGGTAGTCCCACAGGGCGTCGTCGCCGAGCGTGACTCGTGCTTCGGTGCGCTCGACCTTGAGCGACGTCCGCTCGGCGATCGCCGCGAGCAGGTTGGGCAGGCTCGATGGGTTGGCGTACCAGTCCCCGCCCCCATCGTACTGCAGCCGGGCGATCGTCAGGCGCACCGAGTCGGGCGGCGGCGGAGACGCCGCTCGCCGCGTCACCGGCGGCGCGGCGTCGCGGGCGGCGGGCACGACGAGGAGAATCGCGACGACCGCGGCGATCTGGCGCCACGGGGGGCGCGGGCGGGCGGCAGGACGCATGCTCAGGCTTCTCCGTCGTGATCGGGGCCGTCGTCCCCGGGCCGCTCATGCGCCAGACGGTACGCGAGATTGCGGGGCGCACCACCGGTGCCCGTCAGATCCTGCACAATGTCGCGCGACGACGCGCCCGCGTCACGGAGGGCCCGGGCCCGCGCGCGGAGCGCCCCCTCGTCGGGCTCGGCATCGGGTCGCCCCTCGACGAGCACGACGACCTCGCCTCGCGGCGGCGCGTCCCGGTAATACGCCGCGAGCTCGGTGACGGTTCCGCGCCTGATTTCCTCGTGCTGCTTGGTCAGTTCGCGGGCGACGGCCGCCGGCCGCCCGGCCGCGCCGGCAGCCGCCAGCTCACCCAGCAGATCGGCGACTCGCGTCGGCGCCTCGTAGAGAATCGAGAGGTGGGGCGCCTCGACGACGTCGGCGATCGCCCGGCGCCGGTCGCCACCCTTTCGTGGCAGGAATCCATGGAAGGTCCAGCGTCCGTCGGCGCCACCAAGGCCCGACGCGACGAGCGCGGCGAGCACGGCGGACGCGCCGGGGATCGGCTCGACGCGAATGCCGGCCTCGAGCGCCGCGCGTACGAGGCGCGCGCCGGGATCCGACAGCACCGGCGTCCCCGCGTCCGAGATCAGGGCCAGGTGTTCGCCGGCGGCCAGGCGCTCGATCAGCCGTGGCCCGGCCTTCGCTTCGTTGTGCTCATGATACGCCGACGTCGGCGTCCGCACGTCGTAGCGGTCGAGCAGGGTGCGCGAGTGTCGCGTGTCCTCGGCGAGGATCAGGTCGACCGACCGGAGCACCTCGACGGCGCGATAGGTGATGTCGCCGAGGTGTCCGATCGGGGTGCTGACCACGTACAGCCGTCCGCCGTCCGGACGGACCCGCGCCGACTCCGACGTGGCGTCGGCGGCGTTACGCCGCGTGCTGCTTGAACTTCGACTCGAGCGTCGGACGCGGGACGGCGCCGACGACGGTGTCGACGAGCTTGCCGTCCTTGAAGAACAGGATCGTCGGAATCGTCCGCACGGTGTACTTCATCGCCGTCTTCGGATTGTGATCCACGTCGAGCTTGGCGACCTTCGCCTTGCCGACGTACTCGGTCGCGAGCTGATCGAGGATCGGCGCGACCACGCGGCACGGCCCGCACCACGGCGCCCAGAAGTCGACCACGGCGAGTCCTGTATGTTGTTCGATCTCGTGTTCGAAATCGGTATCCGATACTGCCTGGGCGTTCGACATTGTCATACCTCAATGATGTGCTGCAGATTCCACCCGATGGACCACTCCGATCCAGCCTCGACGCTCCCGGCGGGCACCCGCATCGCCCACATCGGCATCGCCGTCCGCGGCCTCGCGGACACGCTCTCCTTCTACCGCGACGTGCTCGGCCTCGCCGAAGTCCCGCTCGACGACGCCGACGGCGCGTCGATCGCCGGGCTGGCGGCCGGTGATGCTCTCGTCGAACTCCTGGCACCGCAGGCGCCCGACGGACCGATCAGCCGGTTCATCGACCGGCGCGGGCCGGGCATTCATCATATCTGCTTCGCCGTCGATGACCTCGACGCCGTGCTCGAGCGGTGCCGCGCTGCCGGCGTCCGCCTCATCGACGACGCCCCCCGTCGCGGCGCCGAGGGCAAGTTGATCGCCTTCATTCATCCGGCGGCCACGGGCGGCGTGCTGGTCGAACTGACAGCAAAGTAAGCCGGCGGGCGGCGCCAAGGTTCCGCCCCAGGCCCGTGACCGCCCGTGGGAGGCCCTGCCGCGCGGCGGGGGCCCGCCACGCGAGGAGCGGGCGGCACGTGAACGCGGTCCGCGTCCGGCGCGTCCGGCGCGCGTCCGGGTCGCGTCAGCGCGCGGGCGGCGGTGGCGCGGGGGTGCGGCTCTGACAGAGCGGTTCGACCGCCTTCATGTCGAACGTCTCGACATAGTAGCGCGAGGCCGGTCCCGGGATCGT
>Ga0116229_10000367_pt1 | contig 57388 bp, 84 predicted proteins | sample S1TSphgellanicum_3_FD_87313 | JGI IMG/M metagenome (GOLD analysis project Ga0116229, IMG submission 87313) | Host-associated microbial communities from peat moss isolated from Minnesota, USA - S1T2_Fc - Sphagnum magellanicum MG | ecosystem: Host-associated > Plants > Peat moss > Unclassified...
CGGGGATAACCGTGATGCAAGCACGAGCGCGAGTCATAGCAGCCGGCAGCCTTTCGCGAGAGGCCCGGCACATCCGAACCCGGCGCAAGCCGGACACTCGGCTCGCTCGCGGGCGCTCCCCGTATAGCAGCGTCGGCCCCGGACGTGGGTGCTCCCCGTCCGGGTGCCCGGCGGATCGGGAGGACGTGGGGCGATGAGAATCAATGTCTACAGTCAGGAACTCACCGACGATGTGAAGCTGATCGACAAGACCAGCAACACGGGAGTTACCTACCACGCCGTGCAGCTCATGCTGCATTCGTCGCCGATGCTGCATCATCCGCCGCAGGACGACGACCGGAGCGCGGTGACGATCTGGTTGCCGAAGTCGCGAAAGCGCCGCGACGCCTTGGCGAAGGCCCTGCGGATGATGGCTGCATACGTGGATATGGCACCGGAAGCTACCGGGCTCGATTGATAGGAGAATCAGCGATGAGCGATAAACCCGGATTAGTGACTACTGACCCAGAGGGGTGGTTCGATAGCGGCGGCCACTGGGTCTGGTACTTGGCGTCTCGGCCGCTGCGCATCCGGATTTGCTCCGGCCCGACGATCATTGATCCCGTCAGTGGAAACCGCGCCGGAATTCAGACCGCTCCTAGAGTGGAAGTCGAATCCCTCTGGCCGAGCAGCAAATGCCCGATTTGTCTGCGGGAATATCCGCACGCGCACTGTATGGCGGAACTGACCCGGATGCGCGAAATGGTCGCGTACCTTGAGCAGAAGCTAGGGGTGTCGAAGTGAGCACAGAGCAACTGCCTACTGAACCGAACGTCTCTCCGACCGACGCCGAAGGCCAGCGCGGCACGAACGGCTGCGCCTGCGTCGCGGAGAACGCGCAGGTTTGCTACCTGCGACGCCACAACATCGAGCTTGATTCGGTCGAAGTGGCGCTCGGTGAGGTAGACGAAGTGTGCGAATGCCTTTGCCACAACTGGCAAAACGATTGGGAAGAACCCGACGACACTCCCTACCGCGAATGCGGCGCGGTCCATTCCGACAATGAGCAGGCGTTCCATCGGTGCGACGCCTGCGGGAAGATTACATGAACGCGAACGACCCCATTGCGTCCCCCCGCCCCCAGGCGGAACTCTCCCCACCCGGCGATGGTGCCGGGAACTCTGAGGCGTTCTCCGATACGCCGCATACCGCTCTGGGAGGCGGGGGGCTCCGCATGCTCAAGGTTCAGCGCACCATTGCGCTGAAGTGCGAGTTTGAGCCTGCGGACTGGAAGCGCCTGCGCGAATTGGCGTGGCAGGCGATGAGCTACCGGAACTGGTTTGCGCTCGCGACGTGGGCGCAGATGATGAAACTTCGGGCGCCGACCGACGACGACAAGAACGTATCGATCTTCGTGCGCGCGCGCTACAAGGGAGAGTTGTCGTCCGCGGTCTACAGCGCGCTTGAGAACGACGTGGCCGCGAAACTCTCGGGCACGCTCGGCCGGCAGGTGATGGCCGGCTCTCCCGTGCCGCAGTTCCGCCACGCCGACGCGATCAGCGTGCGGGATCGCGGCATCAAGATCACCGAGGACGTGAACGGCTTCGCGCTGCGGCTTTCGGTGCAATCCGAAGACTGCGAGGGGGGAACCGGCATCACCCTGCGCGTCGCGAAGGGCGTCCAGGTGGATGATTACCTCGAGCCGATCCTGCACGGGATGGCGACCGGCACGATCCAGCCGCGGCTCTGCACCCTGCGCATGCAGTTCGAGCGCTACCGGATCACGGCCCTGATCGCGTTCGCGCGGGACATTCCGCTCCCGCCGGTGGGCGAGCGGGTGGCGCAGCTCGGGATCGTGAATACGACCGATAAGCGCCTGGTGCTCCGCACCGAGACGCGCACGATCGATTACACGCACAAGCTCACGACGCTGCTCGCGCGCAAGCAGGATTGGGACGGACTGCGCCGGCGGATCATGAAGCAGATCGGCCGGCGCAAGCATGGCGCGCGCACGAAGCGCGAGGAGCTGGCGACCGGCACGTTCGAGGACTGGTGCAAGAACCATCTCCATACCTGGGCGGCCGAGATCATCGACTGGTGCGCGTCGCAGGGCGTTGGCAAGCTCGTCATCGCCGACACGGCCGGCGGAGACTGGCCCGCTTTCCAACTGGCTCAGTACCTCAAGTACAAGGGCGATCAGGCGGGTATGGTCGTCGCGGGCCTTGAGGCCGCGAGCCTGGAGGATGGTGCGACCGAGCGCACGATCAAGGCGGAGGTCAAGAAGCGCCAGCGTCGCGCGAGGAAATTGGGCGACGCGATTCGGGAAATCCAACATCAAACGATAGGAGTGAAAGCGTGAGCATCAATCACGAGATCGAGGAAACCGCGAAGGTCGGACTGAAGCGGCTGCGGGAGTATCTTGAGAATCCTTCCGAGGAGGGCGCCGAGGTGGCGCGCGTTGGCATTTCGGCCGTGCGCGCGCACACGAGCGCCGAATCGACCGCGATGCGCAAGCTCTCTTCGGCGATCTCGGCCTGGAAGTTAATGGGCACCAAGGGCGAGGAATTGCGCCCAATTTTTCAGGCGCTGAGCGGCGGATTGGCGCAGCTCGTCAACGAATCTGCCGTGATCAAAGCGTCGGAAACTTCTTCAGCGGTGGGCGCTTAGGGCGCATCGGGTCGGGTAACTGTCGAAATGGGGAGGGAGCGGAGGATCCGGCAGGCTCTGCGCCCGGGCGACCATGGTCGGGTAACTGTCGAAATGGGGAGGGAGCGGAGGAGCACGCTGCAATGTCGATGGCCGGGTCGGGTAACTGTCGAAATGGGGAGGGAGCGGAAATCATGAGCGAGCAGCGAACTGAAGATCCGTTGGCCGAAAAGGTCGAGCACGTTCGCAGGGCGAAGCAGACGCGCGGCCATGGCTGTCACTGGCCGGGCTGCACGAGACAAGTGCCGCCTGCCATGTGGGGCTGTGCGCCGCATTGGTTCAAGTTGCCGAAGGCCCTGCGTGACCGCATTTGGCGCGCGTACCGGCCGGGGCAGGAGAACGACCTGCACCCCTCTGAAACCTACATGGAGGCCGCGCAAGCGGTACAAGAATGGATAAGGCAGCAGAGCAAGTGACTATCGATCCGAAGGGCTGTCAGCATGACCGCACGAGTCCGCGCCCGAGCCGGACGGGTCGATCAAGGACTACTGGCTCCGCGTGCAGCCCGATGCTTACGACGGATTAGCCTCGCGCGATTGTCATGCGGCGATGACCTCGACTTGGAGAAACGACGACATGTCGCTCTATTTCAAGGGGCCGTACGATTATCGGCCGGGGTTTGAGAGTTAGGCGTGTGCGAGTGAGAGCGGTGGTTAATTCAGACAGGGGGCGGGAATGAAGTGCTCAAAGAAGGTAAGCGACCCTACCGGCTTCCACTTCTGGCCGTGCGGAAAGCCGGCGAAGTGGGAGCGTAAGTTGGAAAGCGGTCGCTGGCTCCCGATTTGCGGCATGCATGCTCGCTGGTACCGGCAACGAGATGCCGAAAATGTTCGCCCGGTTGATAGTGCGTCCGATGCTCCGGTGAAGCCGTGACATGCGCTGGCTTGTCGCCTGTGAGCGGTCCGGAGTCGTTCGCCAAGCGCTGCGCGACGTGGGCGCGGATGCGTGGTCGAACGACCTCGAGGCCGCCGAGGATGGGAGCTCGTTTCACATTCAGGGCGACGCCATCGAAGTCGCATACGGGGGGGGGTGGGACGCCATGATCGCGCACCCGGAGTGCCGGTACTTGTGCGGCAGCGGCACGCACTGGATCAAACGCCGTCCGGAACGGCTTGCGCTGACCGTGGAGGCCGGCGAGTTCGCGGTGAAGCTGTGGAACGCCCCTATCCCGGTGATCGCCTTAGAGAACTCCATAGGCGTCCTATCGCGGTTCCTCCGCGCGCCGGATCAGATTATCCAGCCGTACCAGTTCGGCGAGGACGCGAGCAAGGCGACGGCGCTATGGCTGCTGAGATTGCCCCTGCTGCGGCCGACGTGCCGCGTGCCGGGCCGGATCGTCAACGGCCGGGAGCGGTGGGCGAACCAGACCGACAGCGGGCAGAACAAGCTGCCGCCGTCCGAACATCGTTCGATGGACCGCGCCAGGACATACGCCGGCATTGCTCGAGCGATGGCGGATCAATGGGCAAGAGCAGCCGTTCGGGAGGACGTGGGGCGATGAGTGCGGGAACCTGCCGTTACTGCCTCGCGTGGCTCTGGCATCGAGCAATCTGTTTCACCTGCGGGAGACGACAATGACCGAAATGACTTGGATCGATCCGCGCTGCGACCGCAGCAAGTGGCCGCCCGGCGAATGGGACTACGAGCCCGACAAGGTGCAGTGGACCGACCCCGCTACGGGCCTTGCGTGCCTTGCCAAGCGCCAGCCGAATCGCGGGTACTGGTGCGGGTACGTCGGCGTCGATACGAGCCACCCGTGGCACGGCAAGAGCTATAACGATCTTCCCAACTGCGGCCCAAACGTTCACGGCGGCCTGACGTTCTCCGATGACTGCCAGGAGGGACCGCCCGCAGAGACCATATGCCATGTTCCCGCACCCGGTGAGCCCGAGCATTTGTGGTGGTTCGGGTTCGATTGCGCGCACGCCGGGGACCAAAGCCCCGACGATCACGTTCGCGCGTTGAGCGGCGATCCCGTGTGGGCGCTTGACTGCGATGCCCACTATCGCGCGCTGTGGTACGTGCGCAGCGAGTGCGCGCGGCTCGCGAAGCAAATCAAGGAACTGCGCTGTGACTGACGACAAACTGACTACTGATCCGGTGTGCGATCCGTACACGACGCCCGACCGGCGCGGCTGGATGTACACGCACAAGCCGCCCGCCAGTGGTGACTGCCGGAAGCTCGTTTGGCTGATTGAGGGCGGCATGGCGTGGGTAGGTATCCGCGCATGGCACGCGGCAGACGAACGGTGGTTCAACGGCAATGAACCCGAGAGCGCGCGGGTGCTGGCTTGGCAGGACCTGCCGAAGCGCCCGACGCGATTCTGGGATCGTGGCCGACTTGTGGAGGGTGGCGACCGTGACTGACGACAAACTGACTACTGAACCGAAGGTCTCTCCGACCGTCGTCCGTGGGAATTGCGACTGGACCTCCGGCAGCAAGGATTACTACGAGACCGACTGCGGGCAGTCGTTCATCATCATCGACGGCACGCCCAAAGACAACGGGATGAAGTTCTGTTGCTACTGCGGTAAGAGACTTCGGGAGCGAAATCATGAGCGAGCAGCGATCTTTCGATCCGAAACGCGATCCGCCCTTCGACGGCAAGCCGTGCTTCGCGAGGGGATGGCGGCCGACGCCCTGCGCGCCGAACTCGCGGAGGCGAAGCGGGACGCGGAGCGGCTGGGTTGGCTAGAGCGCAATCATACTTTGCACACGGGAGTAGGGATTCTGTACGTCGTGGACGGCTACAACGTGACGGTCGGCGACGAGTCAGACGAGACAGTAAGCGGCCCGTTTCATGGTGACACTTTACGCGCTGCCATCGACGCCGCTATGAAGGACACGCCATGAGCACGAAGCCGAGTGATAGCTTGCAGCACATTCAGTTTGAAGGCTGCGACGTGTGCGTCATTGCACCCGAAGATTATGACGACACCCTCGACCGCCTCGCCACCCGCTGTGCGGCGTTGGAGCGAGACGCGGCGCGGTATCGCTTTCTGCGTGATCGAGACGGCATGGGCAACGTATTTATGCACACACCGACAAACCAGCTCGACGCTACCATCGATAGAGAAATTGCTGCGGACGAGGAGAAGACATGAGCGAAGTGAAGCTGTACAAAAGCGCTTATCCGGGGAGTATGTTTGAGACTGACCGGCGCGACATCGGGTATGTCGAAGCGTGCGACTACGACGCGCTCGCCGCTGAATTGACCGAGGCGCACGCCCACGAGGGCGCGAAGGATGCGCAGATAACCGAGCTTCTCGCTTACCTGCACTTCGATGAGAGCACGGGCGCGCACCGCGATTGGGTCGCTGATTGCCAATCACTGGAAGCCGAGAATGCGCGGCTGCGGAAGTTCCTGACCGACGAGCGGGAGCAACTCATGATAAGCATTCGCGGGTTAACCCACTGGGATGGGTGCCACAAAGTGCACCGCAACTGCGCGCGTGTGCGAGAGATCGACGCCGCCCTCGCGGCAGGGAGCGGGGAGTGACCCCAACTAAGTTCGAGAAGTTTCGGAAGCGCAAGAATTTGAAAATCGGCGAGCGCACCACGTTGTCTGCCGTAGTACCTGAGATGCGGGAAGTTATCTACGTGACAGTAACCTTAGTACATGAGATGCGGGAAGTTAGCTACGTGGCAGGAACGGTGTTTGGATCGACTAATTGCCTGCCATTGTTGGTCCCACAAGCTCGCGCCCTGCGTGATTGGCTCAACAAAGTGTTGCCGGAGGAGAATTCATGACCCCCGCGTCCCGCCTCGACGCCCTCGACATCTGGGACGACTCCTCCGGCCAGCGCGCGATCAGCCCGGCGAAGGTGCTGGCGCTGGTGGAGAAGCTGGAGGATGAGTTATGCGACAGGTTGCTTGCGGTCGAATCCGCCCTCGCCCGCGAGACCGAGCGCGCGGAGAAGGCGAAGTCCCGCCTCGCCGAAGCCGAGCGACTGCTTCGGGAACTAGCCCCCGTGGGCGTAGAACAGGCTTGCGATAAGTGCGGCGGTAATCCCACCGACTGCGCAGACGAGCCACGTTGCGCGATTCGCGAAGCGCGCGTCTTTTTGTCGCTGACTGATAGCCCGGACCCTTTCAACCAGGAGAGAACCATGACGACGATGAGAGCAAAAGTGCGGGTATCTAATGTGGAAACTTACGGCCAGACGCATGCCCCAGTCTACGAACAGCTAACATTTCATGGTGTCGCCAAGTCAGACGGCTATCCCTCCGACGGCAGCGACGAGAACAACACGTTCGCGAAGTGGTCGCCAAGCGTGGAGTTTAAGATGACCGTGACTAACCCGGCGTTGTACGGGAAGTTCGCCGTTGGGGACACGTTCTACGTGGACTTCACGCCGGCACCGAAATAAGTGAGCGTCTCTGCTCCCCCGCCTGCCGCTCATAATACGAGCGCCCCTTCTCCCGAGGGGGCGGGGTCGGCAGGCGGGGGAGCGCCTAACACGTCCGCGAGCAACGATGGACCCCGCTGCCCGGTTTGCGGTGAGCGGGTATACAGCGTGCCGAGGATGGGGATTTTTCATGTGTGCAAGTCACTGCCTCCGGAGCCGGGATGCAAACCGCTGCTGTAGTCATCGACGCATTAGAGAAAGAACTGTGATGACCCCTCGTCTAACGGCAGGACTACGGAGTTTGAATCCGTCAATCGAGGTTCGAGTCCTCGGGGGTCAGCCATGAGCTTGCGCATTCCGCTCGACTGGGAGCCTTACCGCCGCGCGCTGGTGGTGGCTCGAGCCTGTGTTCTGGCTCGCGTGGCAAGTGCAGGCGCTTGCGATCGGGCTGGCCTCGATGTCGAGCGCGGAGGTGTATTTCAGGATGCGGGTGACGGGGAAGCTGCGGCGATGAAGGTCTACGCCTTCCTCATCCGTCGCCCGCGCGACAAAGAAGCGTGGCCGGTGGTGTTTTCGGATCGCGAAAGGGCCGAGCGCTATTCGGGGCGGGTGTCGGTAATCGTAGAGGTAAATTTGGAAGAACTCACGCCCGTGGAGCAGGCGATACTAGCGGCGCGCGACGGACCCAATGACCCGGAAGCACCGAGCGACCCGGTGGAATTTTTGGCGTGGTTGAACGAGGAGGAGAAACAATGAAAACGTTAGCTTTGGCAATGATTCTGCTGCTGTCGGCATGCAGTGTGTACGCGCCCGACGCGGGCCATGAGGTGGTGCTGATTGAAAAGCCGTGGTTCTTCGGCCATGGCGGGGTGGAGCCTAACCCTGTGCTCACTGGGCGCACGTGGGCCGCGTGGTCCACGGACGGGGTGGATGTTTACATGCAACCCGAACGCTACGAGGAGGAGCTCGACGACACCATGAGCGCGGACGGCGTGCCGCTCGGGTTTCGCGCGGTCATCAACCTGCAAGTGACCGATGCTGTGACGTTGGTCAAGAACTTCGGCCCCGATTGGTACAAGAACAACGTTGAGCAGGAGTTCGCACAGCTCGTGCGGCAATCGGTCCGCAAGCGCGGCATGAATGAAATGGCCATCAGCACCACGGCCATCGACAGTGTGGACGCGGAAGTGAACGCCGGCATCGCCGGGTTCTTGAAAGACAAGGCGCTGCCCGTGAAGCTCATCACCATGACCGTGGGCCGCGCCAACCCACCAGACGCCATTAAGAACCAGCGCATCGAAACCGCCGCTCAGGAGCAACGGGTGCAAACCGAGAAGCAAATAAAGCTCGCCGAGGACCAGCGCAAAGCGGCAGAGGAGTCCCGCGCGGCGGCGGACAATGCGTATCGGCAGGCCATCGGCCTGTCGCCGGAGCAGTATGTGCAGCTGAAGCGCATCGAGATGGAACGAGTGGTGTGCGCGGAGGGTAAATGCACGTTCATCGAAACCGGAGTGCCGCTTGGGCTGAACGTGGGGAAGTGAAAAAGGAGGCGGTATGATTCGGCGGGATTTGTTTCGGTTGGTGGCCGGGGTGTTGGTGGCTCCCGAGGAGCTGGTGCTCCCCCGGAAGTCTATTTTTCTACCGCCGGCCGGCGGGTGGGCACCCCCGAGCGGGTCCATTTTAATTATGACCAAGTGGCATAAGGAAGGATTCTATACGTGGGAATTTAAGCGGGGTTCCGACACAGCAACCGTCACGTTCGACAAGCAAGGGCGGGCCTTGTTTGTCCCCATAAACTTCAAGATTATTGAAGGCTGAGTCTCGATCAGCGAGCGGCGGCTCGTAGGGCAAAGTACACGCCCCACATTGTGGTGACGGAGGGGACTGTAGCGCTACAACTGGCCCTACCCCGATCCATAGCAAACCGCCGCTCCCTAATCGGGATTTACGTCAGTAGCAATCGATCGTCGTCACGCTCAACGCCGGCAGCGTCACGGTCAGTGATGTCCCGCTGACGGGTTGCGTGCCGACCGATACCGGCACAATCGGGCTCTGACCCGCCGCGCTGCTCGCCGTCATTTGCCACAGATGCGCGGTCCCGCTCAAAGGCTCCCCGCTGAGCGCGACGACCTGCGAGGCGGTTGAACGGTTGATCGCGACGAACACTACGCGCCCCGGCCGGGTGGAGTCGGTGCTTGCGTAGGCCGCGACTTCGGAGGTGTTGCTCGAGACCGCCGCGACCGACGTATCTCCGAAGTTCGAACCCGCGCCATCGAAATTTCGGTAGGCGGAGAACCCCGCGAGCACATACGGCGGCGTCGTCAGCGGCCAGAAGGTGGCGGCCGTCAGTCCCTGCGCGCCGAAGATGCCGAGGTTGTCGGCCTGCGCAATCGTGCCCGCGATGTGCTCGGCGCCGCCGTTGTAGTACTCAGTGATCGCGAGGCCCATGCTGGCCTTCGCGTTCGCGAGCTTCCCCCAGAGGCGCGGCAATAGCTCGATCGGGCCGTTCCCCAGCATGTCCGCCGTAATCCACGAGTTCTCCACATAGGTCGGGTCCCACAGCGAGCGTGGGCTCTGCACGATCGCCTGGACCTGCGCGGCGGTGAGCGAGGAGCCATTGAGGTTGGTGATGGTGTTGCCGCTGCCATCGGTCGCCGACGAATACCAGTGGAAGTCATAGACATCGACGAGGCCGGCGAGTGCTTTCGCGTACTCGTCTACAAACCAGTTATAGCCCGAGGCCGAAGCATTGATCGTCGGGTCGGACTGAAAGTTGTAGAGGCCGAGGAAACCGTAATTGACCGGCCCGAAGAGCTTCGCGCCCGGGAACTGCGCCTTGATCGCCTTCGCGAGCGCGGCCGTGTTCGCGATCAGCGTGGCGGCCGGCACGGCGGAGGGCTGAATCTCGGGGTGCGTGCTCGACCAGAGGTCGGGCTCGTTATCAAGTTCCACGAACAGCGGGATTTTCGCGCCGCTCGCGAGCGTGCCCGGAAACTTCTGCGCGACGTTCCACACGAACTCGTCGTCATAGACCGAGGGGTTGCTGTTCGACGGCGTGGTCGTGAATGCGGAGCCCTTCGCATACTGGACCGTCTTGAACCGGCTCGCGGTGATCGGATTCGTGACCGGCACGGGTCCGCTTTCATCCGCAGCCACGTAACCCTGGAGCTGGATCGTGAACAGGCTTGCGACGCCCGCCGCTTGGTCCTGAGCAATCTGCCCCGTGGCTGCTTGGCCCGGAACCGTGCTCGTGCTCAAGTAGTTATAGTTGTAGTAGTTGTAATCCTTGCCGGCGTTGGTGGCGTTGGTCTGCCAGTTGTAAGCGGTCAGTAGGTCCCCGCCGAAGCGATCAAGGGTGATTCCCTTCGGCGCCGCGCCCGGAACGGAGTAAGAGCCCGGAGCGCTGTACAGGCCATTCAAGCCGTAGATGTAGGGGGAAATCGGTGCGGTCGAGGTTGGCGTCACGGTAATAGTGACGGTCGGCGTAGGGGCCGGAGTGGGTGCCGGCGCGGGAGCTGGGGGCGGAGTAGGTGCCACTTGTGGCGAGAGCCCGAGGTTCGCTTCAAACAGCACGGTATCGTTGGTGGCCCCGTTGGTGGCGTAGAATCCATATTCCAGCACGTAACTACCGGGAGAAAGAGCGTAGCTCTTGACGTAGGGCAACGTATTTCCGGTGAGCGTGAGAACTTGCGACACGACCCCGTTCAGGAACAGGAAGCCGGTGCCATTGACCATGGTCGAGGTTGGCCCCGAAGGGGCCGTACCAAGCCAGAGCGTGCCCGTGTCCGCCGCCGGCACCGTGAACGCAATCCCTACGCCGAAGTTCGGGACGGCAAGCGTCTGGTTGAACAGGGTGCTGGTCTGAGAGAGCCCGATGCGCGGGCACGAAGCCAGCAACAACAAAGCAAAGGCCGCAAAAGTTTTCATGAAGTCATTTCTCCCGATGGACGTGGGGTTTCGGAGCGCGGGCTTTTCCTTCCGGCGTGCGTAGGATCGGCTTTTTCGGTTGACGGTGTTCCCGTGTGGCGTGCTTGCGCTCAAGGTCTTGGTCGCGGCGCTGACGGGCGAGTTCCCCGCCGCACCGGGGCGAGCACACTTGCTGCCCGAACCCGCGCGGAGTGTAGGGGTGCAAACAAATGACGCACACTTGGCGCGCGAGCGTGCTCACGCGAACCCCGCACCCCCGGCCCACAATGCCGCCCCGCCCGGGTCGATGCGGGTGGGGTCGAGCGGCGGCATCGGTCCCGCCCCGCCCTTCACGCACGCCCACACAAACAACTCGTCACAGAACCACTTGTTTTCGTCTTGCCAGTTGAAATTGCGCGGGTAGCGCCCGGTGATGAACGACACGATGCCGCCCGCATCGTAGGGCTTGCCGAGTTGTGAGAGTACCGCCGTGTAGACTTCACGCTCGACCGCCTTCGGCACGACCTTCGAGAACACGCGCTCGGCCGACCAATGCTCATAGCTCGGCGGACGCACGCGCACCCCGGGGAGAATAGTCGGGCCACCGTCGAGCGGGGTGATGAAATCCGACCGCGAACCCACGAGCGACCCCGCCGGGATCGGTTTGCCCGCGAGCGGATGATGGTCTGGGTAAACGTAGCCCGCCGGCATGAGGAAATCGACGTGCGTATAGCTCGCGGTGCGGTAGAGAATCGCCGCGCTGCTCCACGTCCACGGCTTCCACCAAAACACTTCCGCCGTGACGAAGTGCCCCATCACGAGGCCGTTGGGTTCCTTCTTCGGTTTCATCCGGGCTCCTTCAACGACGTCATCGCCGCTTCCAGCTTCGGTTTCGTGAGTTCGGCCACGAGGGACTCGAGCGCCGCCACCCGGGCCTCGAGCAGCGCGATCCGGCCCGCATGGCCGTAGTCCATGCTGGGGACAAACGCGGGCTGCGGTGGCCACGGGCTGAGCGGTACGGGGGTGGGAATGATGGGCCACGTGGTTTGGCAGGTGTGCCCGATGCCGGGAAGCACCCATGCGTTGCACGAGGGGCATACCCACGCCCCCGAGTTCGCGATCCCCGATTCGTTCATGCGCGCAACGCCGCCATCGCGGCCTCCAGTTGGGATAGGGTTAAACCGCACGGAGCCGCCCCCATAGCCCCGATCCATTCCGCGTCCACCCATACATCCCCAAAGCGGCCGGAAGCCCCGCCGTGTAGTCCACGGCATCGGGGATGGGGAACGCGGGTTGAGCGGCGGTGAGCTTTCGATAGCGCGGGATGCGCGGATCGTGGGCTCGCGGCCTCCGGCCGAAGCGATAGGGAAACGTGGCCATGCGGGGTCAGGCCGAAGGCGCCGGGTACTGGCTTGCGATGACGGTGATGCCCGCGATCACGTTGTTGGCCACGCCCTCAATGGTCGAGGTCATGCCCGGGATTGCCGCTTCCGTCACGAGCAACGGCGCGAGGAAGATGTTGAGAATGTTGAACAGGTCGTTTACGAGCTGCACCACACCGGGGTCGGTGATTTTCGTGGTGACGATCGTCGCGATCTGCGCGAGGCTCTGGCTGAAATTGCCCTGCCCGATCGGCTGAATGGCCGTCGCCACCTGCAAGGCGGCCTGCGCCCGGGCGTACTTCTGTGCCGGGGTGCTCGCGGTCGCCACCGCAATGGTGACGGCGAGTTCCGCCGCAATTTGCTCGAAAGACTTGATCGTGAATGCCATGGTCAGTTTCCTTCCGTATGAATGGCTCGGCCGCCCTTCGCGGCATAGCCCGCTGCGAGCGAAATGAGGATGGTCAGGGCTGTCTGGGCCTCCGGGGGCACCACGACATGGAACAGGGACAAGATCCAAACGAGCAGCGTCACCGCCGCCGCGCTCCCCATGGCCGCCGTGGTCGATTGCGAGGGGAGAAAGGGGTTCATGGGCGCATCGACCGGGGTAGGGGGCATGACGGGCTCCGAGGGCGGCATTGCCGGTTGGAAAGTGGTCACGAGGATGGGCGGGCGCTCGGGGGGCGCCGGGTCGGGAATGGGGATCGGGTCCAAAACCGGCGGGTACACCGTCGCCCACGGGGGTAGCGCAGGCGCCGCGCTCGGGACGGGGGTCGCTACCGGGGTAGCGGGCGGTTGCTCCGGAGCCGCCGGGGCGGTGGCGGGGGGCGCTGCGGGCTTCGGTTGGGGGCGCACGCCGTCGAGCGCGATGCCGGCATGGATGTCCGCGTCGGTCCACGGGAAATAGCCCTGCTCTTGGATCGTCATGGCGTGCAGCAGCACGTCCATGTCCTCCACGAGATTCACTTCCCCGGTGAGTCCGGTGCGCCCGACCACGGCGGCGGTATAGGCGGCGTCGTCGTTGCCGTCGGCGGCCGGCGCCCACACGGCCACGATTTGCTTCACGGTGGGGTTTTGGCCCTTGAAGTGGTGCAGCAGGTCGTGGTTCGGTGCCCGGTAGCCGTAGGCGATCGTGCGGAACTTGACGAGCTTCGGGTGCGGCTGGTCGGGCGTTTGCCCGATCCACGTGATCCCCGGGGTGTGCTCGAGGTTGAGCGGATTATTGAGAATCACGCCCTCCGGAATGTGCGCTGGCGCGTTCATTTCTTGGCTCCGAAGAAGTGCTCGGCGATCCAATGCACCGACTCGATCACCGCGACACCGGAAAACCCGATGAACCAGATCGCGCCTCGAGCGCGGTTCAGGGTGGCGTTAAGGTTCGTCACGGCTTTCGTGAGGTCCTGGACGTCCTCCTTGAGGGCAGCCAGCACCGCCACATCCGTGGCGCGATCAACGCGGAGCTGCGCGATCTCCCGCTCGACGCGCTGCAGGCGGTCTTCCATCACGAGGCCTGGTGCTTGAGGTAGACGTAGCGAAGCCCGAGCGCGAGCGCGGTGAGGACGGTCTGCGTTTGGGCGAGGGTCGTGACGTTCGCCGTCATGTACGCCGAGACCTGGGCAGCGGTGGCATTGACGAGCTGCTGCAGGAGCGCGCTCGAGGTGGCATCGAGCCCGGCCTGCAGGGGCGCCGGGACCGGAACGGTGAGGGCTTGGGTCATGTGAGCGTGAAACTCCCCGAGTAGTCGATGGCCGGGAAACACCCGACGGCGATGAGGTAGGTGCCGGCGGCGCCGAAAGTGAGCGCGACGGTGGTGTCGGTCGAGGTCTCGGTGAGCGAGGCGGCGCCGGTGACGGTGACCGTGGCGCCGATCGGCACGCCGGTGAGGGTCACGACGCGGCCCGAGGCGCTGCCGCTCACCGGACAGGCCGCGCGCGGGGTGATCACGCCGCCACTCACGTAGTTCTGCGTCGAATCGACCGAACCGATCATGACGAGTGCTGTCTCGCCGGCGTTGATCTCTTGATTCGCGACGTAGCCGCCGAGGCACATCCCCTGGCGGATGATCTGGCCCGCGGCATTGGCGACCACGAAGCTCGTCGTGAAATTGCCGGCGGTGAGTTCGAAGATCGCGGCGGAGACGGCGGCGCCCGAGGCGCTCACCGCAGTTGCTCGGTGACGATCAGGGAGGCGGCGGTGATCGTCGCCGTGCCGCTCAAGAGGATCTGCGCCTGGATCGTGTAGGTGTAGGTCCCAGCCGACGGCGTGTCGGGCACCGTCGAGCCGACGACGGTCGAATTCGTCGGGCTATTTATGTCGCCGCCCGCGATCAGCGTCGAGCCGCGGTACACGAAGAAGACTAGGATGCCGCCGCTGCCCGAGTACGACGAGCAGGTCAACGAGTACGCCACCGACACCGGATCGCCGGTCGCTTGGATCGTGACGCTCAAGCTCAAGTACGTAGCGAGCGTCGAGTTAACGCCGGAGGACGTCGTGGTCGAGCCGCTCGTGATGTGGGCGGTCGAATTCGGGGCGATCTGCGCGGTTCCGACGGCCGCATTCCCGATCTGGCTCGTCCCGACCTGGCCAGAGATGCTCCCGAGCGACGGCGATCCGCTCCCCGCGCCGCTCAGCGACCCGTTCGCATTCACGGAGACGAGCGCGTTGTTTATCCCCTCGGAGCCCGTGAGTGCCGCCAAGTTCGCGGGGCCGAACTGAGCGCCGCCGATGACGGAGAGGTTGGTGGAGGGGCCGAACTGCACCGAATTCCAACCGGCGCCATCGGTCGAGAGGAACGTGAGGAGCGCATACAACGTGAGGCTGCTCACAGACGTCGTATGGATCGATGCGCCGTTGAGCAGGTAGTTGACGGTCGATCCGTCGTAGGTGATGGATACGACATCGGTGGCCGCAGAGGAGGCGTACGTGCCCACGAGCGTGCCGGACTCGAAGATCTGCCAGTTACCGGCTCCGTTGTAGAAGCCGTAATTGACATAGTTTTGAGCTCCGCTCGCGCCGGAAATCGCCGCAGCTGCCGCGACATTCGCCGCCGTCGCGAGGCCGATGATCGCGTGATTGTTCGCGAAGATCGGCTTCCCGGTGATGTGGCAGGTTTGATATCCGTTGAGCGAGTAGGCGGTCGAGTCCCAATTGGACCCCGAGCCGCCTTGTTTGGTCATGGTCGTGTTGTTGACGACCGCAGTCCCGCTCGTCCCGAACTGGCTCGGCGTGGCACTTGAGCCCGTCGAGACCTGGACATCGGTGAGGACCGCGCCGGGGTTGTAGAGACCGACCCCGGCGTAGAGCGACGCGCCATTCAGCGGAGAAATCCGGACCTGAATCCCGTTGATTAAGTACCGGAGATTGAACCCATCGTAGGTGACGCTGAGGACGTCCCGGACATTCGCCGCTTGGATCGAAGCATTGATGAGAGATCCGTTCTCGTAGATCGCCCAGTTCCCCCCGTCAAGATTCAGCCAGTAAGTCCCGGCCGTGAACGGGTAGATCGAAGCATTGACCGTGGTCGAGAGACCGACCGACACGGCCGACCCCGACGAATACTGCGCCGACACCGCCACCACGGAGTACGGGATCGTGGTGAAACAATTGCTGTCCCACGCCGACGCGCCGCTCGTCGCCTTGTAAACCTGGCCATTCGAGTACGCACAGGTCCCGCGCGCGATGAGGCTCGGCGATCCACTGACCGACAGTGCCGACGGCAGCGTGTACGAATAAGCCGTCGAGGACGCGAGCGTCTGATTGCCGTACCAATGGAAGGTGTTGTAGCTGACGAACTTGAAGGAGACGGTCTTGCCGGCGTACCCGGGATCCATCGCGATCTGGAAAAGGTCGCCATCGAGGCGCACGAACTGTGCGCCGGAGGTGTGCGCCTGGTCCGTCGAGCCATAGAGGCCGCGGCGGAGATACGAGAGGTTGTAGTTGCCGGCCGAGACGAGCGCCGCGGCGCCGAACGCCATCACCTCGACGCCCGTGCCCGTGCCGACCAAGACGAGCGTCTGCATCGAGTCCGCGTCGGCTTGCGTGACGGCGGTCGAGATCTGGTCCTGCACGTTGTTGAGCGCGACCGAGAGCGTCGAGGTCGTGTCGGGGTCCGCGACCGCAGAGAGGTTCGCGGAGATCGTCCCGTAGCGGCAGCCGCCCGGCATCGTCCCCACGAACCCGTAGGTCGTGCCGCCGTCGATCGAGAGGTACACGTCGCAGCCGAGCCACGCGGCGTTCGAGGACGGCCCGGTGACCGCGATGCCGATCGTGATGCCTTCGGAAAGCGAGGCTGGCACGGGCGGCATGACGAAGATCGCCGGGGTCTGCACGACGCCCGGGTCCACGGCGTAGTTCGCGGCGTAGCCTTGGGTCGCGCCCCAGTTGTACTGCGGGGCGCTCCGCGAGACGCCCGGGACACCCTTCGCGGTGATGGTCAGATTGCCGCGCGCGTCCTCCTCGATCTCGGTGATGCGGCAGACCTGGCCGACGAGCCCGGAGGCCGAATCCGTGATCGAGATGTAGTCGAGCGGTTCGAGGAGCGAGTAGTCGGAGCGCACCTTGAAGGTGTACGTCCAGCGCTCGTAGAGCTGCTGCTGCAGCCAGAGCTGCCCCGCGAGCTTCGCGACGGTCGCCGACGTGATCTGATGCCACGAGAGCGTCGAGGCCACCCGGGGCCCGTACTTCGCGATGTCGTCGGTGATCGACGCGGCCGCCGGCGCAGTCTGGTAGTAGTTGCTCCGATCCGTGTACTCGACCGAGACTATGTTGTAGGTCGAGGAGAGCGCCGAGCGCACGCCCTTCACCGGCGGCTTGTTCTTCTCGGTGACGAAATCGTCGTCGCCGAACGCATAGACCGGAGTCAGGTTCGGCGTGTAGGAGTAGGTCGTGCCCGCGACCACGGCCGAGACCGGCTGATCGGCGAGCGGCTTGATCTTCAAGGTCCCGGCCGAGAGGAAGCAGTCCGAGTTCGCGATCTGCAGGAGTTCCTGCAGGAAGTCGGTGGCGGTGCGCTGCGTGTCCTCGTAGGGGCTTGTGAGGAGCCCCATGGCGAGCGCGTACGCCTGGAAGGAATTCGAGGTACCGGTGAACGGCACGTCGCTTGATCCGATCGTGAGCGCGGTCGCGATCGGCCCGGTGAGCGCGCCGTATACGGAATTCAGCAGGTAATCGGTGATGACGGCGGACGGATCCGCGTCATAGATCGCGTTCGCGTCGGAAAAGCCGCCGACCGAGCCCTCCACCTCGAAGTTCAAGTTCGGCATCGCCGCGCTTGAGCCCAGGTTGTAGTTGTTCGAGGCGACGTAGGCGAGGTGGTCGTAGACGATCTGCTGCGCCGAGGGCGTGCCGCTCGGATACCCGGACCAGGAGGGCTGCGATACGAACATCGCCTCGGCGGTCGAGATCGTCGGGATGCCGCTGCCCGCGAGCTGGTACGTGCCGGCGCCGCCGGTCGTACCCGAAAGCTGGCTTGAGACGGTCACGCCCTGCGGGATGCTCGACCCGCTCAACGTGCCGCCCAGGGTCACGTAGCCGCTGACGCCGGAATTGACGGTGAGGACGTGGGAGCTGTTGATCGTGCCCGAAATGACCGCGCCGCCTTCCGCGAGCGCCAGGTTCTCGAACGAGAGCGTGACGAGAGCCTTGTCGTGCCAGATCTGGAACACGCCCTGGATCGGCCCCAGGCAGAGGAGCGCGATGAAGGACGTCGTGTAGCTCCAGGACTTCGTCCCGCTTCCGCCGCCCTTCGAGCCCGAGCTCGTGCCGTGCGCCTCGAAGTTCCCGTACCACCCGAGATTGAACGGGATGCGCTGCCGCCCGGCGACGTACGGGATCGCCTGCCCGTACTGCGAGGAGGAGACTTGGATGCCGCTGTAGACCTCCTGCTGGACGGAGTTCGAGGCGCTGCCGAAGAGGCCGCTCAGAACAGACTCCAGTGCGAATCCATCCGGTGGACGAGCCCGCGCCGATCGTCCTTCATCACCTTCCCGCAGGGCTTGTAGGCATGCAGGTAGGTGGTGCCCCCGAGATAGATCGCGCCGTGCGCCGCGTGCTTCCCGAACTTGAGGAGCGTCACATCGCCCGGAAGCGGCACCTCGACGCGGTGCGCGTAGCGCTCAAGCCATTCGATGAACACGGGCCGCTCCTGGTGCTCGAACCACTGCGGCTTGTAGGGGCGCGGGTCGATCTTCGGGATGAGGCCGACGGCGCTATACACGCTGACGAGGAGCATGGCGCAGTCCGTTCCGGACCCCTTCACGGCGCAGCAGTCGGCAAAGGGCGTCCCCTCCCAGGAAAGCGCTTCCCGGATGACGTCGTCTCGAGAGGCGCTCATATCTGGAACGGGAAGTAGGTCTGTTGCGCGGAGGGCTGCGAGCCCACGATCTGGCCCGCGGTCGAGCCGCGGGTCTGCGCCGGCGGCGTGTCGGTGCCGCCATCGAGGATGGTCTCGGCGACCGGCACGAAGGGCTGGCCGGAGAAGTGCGCGCCGTTGTTGAACGGCGGACCCACCGCCGTGCTCGTGTTCGTGCAGGTCGAATACTGCAGATCGCAGCCCGGGTAGACCGAGAACGTGTCGCCGACGGCCGGTGCCACGGGGAACGGATTCGTCATCGCGAACGCGCCGCCCGAGGATTGCGTGAAGCTTGAGACGGGCCCCGACACGCCACTGTTAGCGCCCGAGGTGAACTTCAGCACCCCAAGCTTGAAGTACCCCGAGACTTGGGTCATCGCCGAGGCCGTGAAATGCGCGGCATCGCCGACGCTCGTCACGGTGCCGGTCGCGGTGAAATTCGCGGCGAGCAGCGTGCAGCCGCCGTCGTAGATCTGGTGGAAGCAGCCCACTTGGAACAGCGCCCGCGGCATCTGCTGATTCGCGAGCGTCGAGATGTAGTCCTCGATGCTCAGGGTCACGGAGAACCGATCGGCGTCGGTCTGCTGGACGGTCCCCAAGAACCATTTCACCGCGCCTTGGCTCACCGTGAGCGGCGTCGCGGCGGAGGCCGGCGGATTCAGGAAGATCTTCGAGAAGAGGAGCGTTGCGCCGTCGAGATAGCCGTAGGTCGCGGCTTGCTGGATCTGGTAGCCGCCGACCGTCGGCGGCCCGCCGGGCGCATCCCACTGCGGCGCGATCATGAGCTTCATCGTGCCGGACTCAAGCGTCGACTTGAGCGTCAGCGTGTCGCGGACGATCGTGAGCCCGGTCTGGTAGGTGTTCGCCGATCCCACCGAGCCATTCGCGTAGATCCCGCAGGTAACCGGGACATCGAAGCTCGTGAAGTGGTAGGTCTGCCCGGTGACGAGGGTCAGGTCGTAGAGTTCGGCCACCATGTACTCGCCGGCGGCGAGGATGGCTAGGGTCGCGGCGGAGGCGGCGCGCATCTACAGCTTCACGCTGTGGAACGAGATCTTGTCCACGCTCCACAGCCCTTTCATGAACTTCTTGAAGTCGTACTCGTCCTCATCGAAACGGCAGCGGTAGTAGAAATTCCCGCTCCAGGTGAGCGTGTTGCCGACGGTGGGCAGCGTCGAGAAGGTCACGATGCCGGTGGCGCCGATCGAGTAGGTCGAGGCGCTGATGAGGGTGCCGTTCGAATACAGCGTCGGCGTGCCGTTCAGGTTCTGGATCAGCTCCGGCGCGCCCGGACCGCCGGAGTTCTGGTAGGTCGCGAGCAGCTGGTACGTCGTGACGCCGCTCGTCACGGTCCCGAAGGCCTGCGCCGAGGCGGTGTTGAAATCCGGGTCGGTGTGCAGGAATGTGTCGTATCTGCCTCCCACCGCGTTGATGAGCCCGACCAGGGCGGAGAGGTCCGCCGGCGTGTTCGAGTCCTTCAGGAACTCGAACGAGTATTCGTATTCGACGATCGGGTACTGCGCGAGTTTGAGCGTCGATTCCTTGAACGACACCGCGCGCTGCGGCTCGGTGTTCCACACGTACTTCCGGGTGTAGTCGAACTGGATGCCGGGCAGCGTGTACGGGAAGAGGTAGGAACTCACGCCCGCACGCCCTGGCGGAAGGCGGACCCCAAGGACTTCACGAGCGCGCGCTGGCCCTGCTTGCTCGAGAGCATCTTGCCGATGTCGGTGTCCGCAACATTGACGTCACCGTGGAAATGGGTGTCGCCGGTCGGCGTCCCGCCGCCGCCTTGAGATCCTCCGGAACGGACGTTCGCGCGGAATTCATCCGCGAACGGACGCGGGAGCACCGTCTCTCCGGAGTGGACCGTCGCAACCATCGTCTGCGGGATATTCCACGCGCCCGTCGCGAGCGCCGCTTGGCTCGCGAACCCCTCGACGGCGGTGTAGGCCTGAGCGGCGGCGGCCGGGGCCTCGGCAGGCCCGATCAGAGGCTCTCCAACGACCGCCGCATAAGCCCCTGCGGCGGCTCGCGCGGCATCGCCTTGAACCTGAGCCTCATTCGCGGCGCCTTGAGCGGCCTGTCCCTGTGCGGCCGCCGCCGTCTGCGCCGCGACGCGGGCGGCGTTGCCCGTGGCATTCGCCGTCGTCTGCGCCGTCTGGGAAAGCGTCGTGTCGTTCGTTTTCAAGAGTTCGACGGCCTTGTGGTACAGGTAGCCCCCCTGCTCAAGCGATTTCTCGCTGTCGAACTTGCCTTTACTGAGAAGCAAGCTCGTGGTGACTGCCTTCGCGTCGTTCTCAATCTCCTTCGTGATCAACTGCCCGCTGATCTGAAGGAGTGAGGCCGACAGGCTCTTGCGCTTCGAGAGTAGATCGCCGATGAGCGTGGTTTCGGCGCTCTCAATCTCGCCGACGGCGCTTTTCCACTCGGTCGCCTCCATCTTCGTGCTCTTCGCGACGTCCGCTTGGTACTGCTTGTCCAGCGTCTCAAGATCGTTGTTGAGCTTCGCGCGCAGAACGCGAATCTGATCGAACGCTTTCTGCCACGCGGCAGTGCCGGGCTGAAGACTCGCGAGCTCATTCGTCAACTGGATCTCGTTCAGATCCGCAAGCTGCGTCGTGAGATCGGTCATGATCTGCAGCTTCTGCCGCGCGCTCACCCGGTTCGCGGAGACATCGATCTCAAGCGCCGTGCGCTTCTGGTCGAGGGTTAGCTTGGCGAGTTCGATGTCGGTATCGGCGGTCTCGCGGGCGATGGCCGTGGTTTCCGCCGCCGTCGCGCGCTCGGTGGCGGCCACCGCCTCCAGCGTCTGGCGCGCGACCTGCACCCGCTGACTCGCAGTGAGCCGATCGCCCTGCAGGAGCGCCGACCAGACCTGCTGCTCAGCCGCCAGGCGCTCGGCGGCGCCCTGGCCCTCGGTCGCGTTGAGGGCGGCGACTTCCTCGCGGGCTTGGGCGAGGATCTCTTCGCCCGCTTGGGTGCGACGCTGCACCTCGAGGCGCGCGGATTCGGCCTTGATCTCGTCGTACTGTTTCGTGCCGCGGGTGGCGCTCGCCAGAATCTCGTTCGCCACCCGCTCCTGCGCCGCAAGGAGCCCCGACTGAGTGCCATCCCAGGTCGCGGCGAGCTGCGCCATCTTCTCCCGCATCTGGTCGATGAGCGGCCCGAACTGCAGCTGCTGAAGTTCCTGCTCGGCCTTCGCGAGCGAAGCGGTGAGCGGCGTCACGTTGAGTTCAGGCATCGTCAGCGCGGCCAAGTGCAGGGCCTCTTTCAACTGATCGACCTTGGCCGTCGCGTTCGCGATCTGAGTCGTGAGCGGGTTTTGCTGCGCCGCGATTTCAAACCCTTTCATGATCCCCTGCATGGGATCCTGCGGCAGCTTGGCACTCGCCGCCGCGAGCGCGGCCGTCGCGGCAGCCTGCTGGCGGATCTTCTCGGTGTTGGCGTCGAGGATCGCCGTGTGCGCCTCTTCCATGGACATGCCCCTGGAGAGAGCACCGAGGTAGGTGACCCAGTTTGCCGAGAACGAGGACATCGCCTGCGCTTGGGAGGGGGCGGCGGCCGAGATGACGGTATTGAGCGCCTCGATCTTCGCGCCGAGCACCGCGTGGGCATCCCCGGTCCGGTCCGCGGCCTGCGCCGACTGGAGCATCGCGGGCGTCACGTTGTAGGATTCGGCGGCGAGCTTCTCGACGGCCGCCGTGGCCGTCTCGCTCGGCATGAGCATCTTCGCGAGCCCTTCGGCCGCTTTCGTCGCCTCCTGGTTGGTGTCTTCGGCGTAGCTCGCGACGAGTTTGGTGGCGGCGGCGAGGCTCGTTCCGGTCATACCGGGGACGCGCGCGAGCGCCCCGACGATCTCCTGCGCATCGCTCGTCGAGACGCCCTTAGCTTTCGCGAGCTCATCGATGAACTGCTGCAGCGCGCCGCGGGAGAGATTGAGATTGCCGGCGAAGTCGGCGCCGAGCTTGATGGAGTTCAGTGCATTGGCCGCTTCGATGGAGCGGTAGGCGAGGTAGCCCAAGCCGGCGGTGAGCGCCGCCACGGCGCCGATCCCGGCGAGCGCCGCCCCGCTAAGCCCGAGCACGCGCGTCGCGATGATCGCCAAGGTGCCCGGCGTCTGCCGGGTCCGGCCGCTTGAGAGTTCATCGAAGAGGGCACGGAACTCGCGCGTCGCGGTGGCAATCGAACCGTGGCTCGACTCGGCCGCCCCTCCCATGTTCTTGAAGCCTTTCGCCGCTTCATCGAACTCGGCCTTCACGCTCGCGAGATTCTGTTTCGCCGTTACGAGTTGCGCGGACAATTCCGGCAGCTGCGTCGGGCCCACAAGTCCCTTCGCGGTCGCGAGTGAGAGCTTGTTGCACTCGGCGGTCAGTGCCTTGACCTGCGCCTGAGCGAGGAGCATCTGGCTCTGCAGGTCGCCGATATTCGCGGTGACCGTGACTTGGAGGTTATTGCCCATGCTTCACTTCATCCCAGGAAACGGACGGACGCCGGGGATCGGCATGCCGTTCGCGTTGCGGTAGACGCCGTCGAAGCCGATCGCGACTTTCCCGCCGCCGAACGCCTCGACCATCTGCTTCGGGCTCATCGCCTGACCCGTGCGCCAGCGCTCTTCGACGGAACGCAGGTTCTCGGCTTGGGCTTCCTCTTCGGTAAGCGACACCGCGCGTTGAGGTCTCCATGTGGTGTAGACCCGCGCGAGGACCGCGACGAGTTCGTGCTCGGGAGGGCTCTCGAGCCAGTATTCGAAGAGCGCGCGCGCATCGAGGAAGGTCATGCCGCGGATCTCGGCGGGGAGCTTCTTCAAGCCCGTCGCGAGCCGCGCGATGAGCTTTCCCCACGCTATGCCGCCCTCGCTTCGCCTTCCCCCGGCACGGGCTCCTTCGGTTTCTCATCCACGAGGCCGGAGAAGATGAGGATCGAATCGACGACCTTCGTCACGTCCTTGAAGCTGCCCACCCGAAGGGTCGCGAGCTTCTCAGCCGTCATGTGGGGATAATCGACGGAGAGCGCGGAGACGATGATCCCGATGTTCCGCTTCCAGAGTTGGCGCGCGCTCTCCTGCGGGTCTTCGGACTGCGGCTCGACGACGCCGATGTGGAGGGATTCCAACTGCCCAATGGTGAGCGGCTGGATGTCGTAGTCGATGCCGGCGAGGTGGATCTTGAGGTTCGGCAAGGGGAATCTCCGGTGGGGTAAGCGAACGGAACCGGCAGATTCCGCCCGCCCATGCCCCGGTTTCCCGAAGCACGCCCCATAGAGGGAGATGGGCGAGACCGGCTGCCGGACCGGTATCGATCAAGATGGAAGTCGTTACGCTTGGGTCGCGACGCTGATGAGCGCGATGTTTCCTGCGGCGTTCGCGAAGAACTCGAAGTCGTACTCGGGCATCGCGAAGTCGGTGAGCTTGTGCGCGAGCGAGAACTTCCCGCCGATGCACTGGAAAATCGAGATGTAGTAGGTGGCCCCGTACAGGGCCGACTTGTAGTCGAGCGCGAAGGTCGGCGTGGTGCCGATGAGTTGGTTCGCGATCGTCTGCGACATGCCGGTTGCGCCCGACGTATACGAGTACGCCTGCGAGGTGATGACCGAGATGCCGGAGGTGTGATCGGCGCTTGAGAAGGTGTAGACGCCCGCAGACACGGAATACTGGCCAGCGGTGGGCGCGCTCGCGACCTGGATGAAGGGCTCGTTGTTCGCGGCGTTCACGACGCCGAGGTCCTTGTAGACCGTGCCCGTGTTCGGGATGGTCGGCGTGATCTGGAACGGCGTCGCGGGGATCACGGTAGCGGCAGACTGGTAGATGTCGTACTGCGTGTTGTTGGTCCACGTCCCGCCGAGGAGGAGCGAGTTGAGCGCCTGGCCCGAGAGCGTCGCCGCCTTGATCTTGCCGCTCGTCTTCGCCGTGCCGCGGGCCGCGAGGAGGGCGAACTGGTTCTGGCCGTAGAGCTGCTTCGTCTCGAAAGAGAAGTCGAGCGAGAACTCGTTGACAAACCCGACGTTCACCGGCGTCCCGTTCGAGATGTCGGTGCGCGTGAGATAGAGGATGCCGGGCCCGAAAAGACCCTGCGGGACGACGTTCGTATTGGCCATGGCGGACTCCGTGAGAGAAAAAGACGCACCAACGAAAAAGCCGCCCTCGGGGGCGGCTTCTCGTGCTTGAGCGTGAGGCGCTGGAAGTTAGGGGACGGTGATCTCGACCTCGGCAATCGCGATGGCCTGGCCATCGAGATCCCCGGGCTCTTTCGTGACTTTGCCGTTGAGGCGACACCAGAAAACAAGGCCGCCCAAGGTGAAGCGCCCGGTCTGCGGGCTATCGGGCGCGAACGCGGCCTGCACGGCGTCGAGGAGGTTGTTGAGGCCGGTCGCCGGCGCGAGATCCGGATTCTGGCCCGCGTTGCTGTAGATCCAGATCTCGGGCTTCAGCGTCTGCAACTGCAGGACGCCCTGCTCCTGCGGGTAGTCGAGTTCCTCATCGCCATCCCGCAGGAACAGCGCCGGCTGCTCGGCAACGTCGGTCCAGAATTTCAAGCGCCGTCCGGTCGTGAGGAACCCGGTGCTGAGCGCCGCGGCGTAGGTGTTCCCCGTGGCGGGCAGCGAAAGGGTGAGCGGCGAGAGGCTCGTGATCACCGCGCCTCGAGGGACGGACGTGCCGAACACGGGCAGTCCCAAGAAGAGCCCGGCGGTCGTGCTGACGTTCGTCAGGATCGGGCTATTGAGCGTCGTCGTCGCCGTGAAGGATTCCTGCACGGACGCGATGAGCGTCTCGTAGAGCGCCGTCATGATCGATTCGCGCGAGGCCCTACCCACTGTCGTCGGACTCCAGGATCGCCTCGGCGAGCGCTTCATTGAGCGCGGCTTCGATCTCCGGTCGCATCGCCGCGAACGTGTCGCGGAGGTATCGATAGGCCGTGATGTGCGCGACTTTCGTCTTTCGCGAGGCGATCTTTCGGTTCTTGCCGAAGAGCGCAGTCATGATCTTGCCCCGCTTATCGAAAATGCGACGCGCCTTGTTCGATCCGTACTCAAGCGTGCCGGCCTTGGCGTACTCGTTGCCATCGGCGCCGGCGAACACGGAGTCATAGCTCGCCACCCGGCTCGGGTTATCGCCAAAGGCCTGCGCCGTGATCTCATCGCGAAGGTGCGGGTGCGCGATCTGCGTCCCGGGTGTCACCGGGCGGGCGGCAATGATCCGCGCCTGAAGCTCCACCGACATGGCTCGGATGGCTTTCATGAGCTCGTCGTGCGCTTGCTTCGGAAAACCGCCGAAGCGGTTTGAGAGCGACTTATCGCCGGTGATGACGACGGGCATTCAGCACACCGGAACGCGATAGGGATCGAGGAGCGCGGCGATCTCTGGCGACATCGCGCCGTTCTGCCCGGGCATCGAGCCGACCCAGTACCGCTCCGTGCCGAGCGCGTTGGTCTGCGCGCGCTGGACCAGCATCGGATCGCGGCCTCGAGCGCGAAACCGCGCCGTCACGAGACGGAGGCACGCATCCTCGATGTCCGAGGGAATCGTCGAGAAGCCTGCCTGGTACTGGACGGTCACAGGCTCGGCTTCCCAGCGCACCGAGATGCCGGTCCACGCATCGAGCCTCACGAGCCACCCGTGGGCGGGGTCGATCGTGTAATCCGTGCCGTAGACGAGGGTCTGGGTATCCCCGACGCTCAAGGTCTGCACGACCTGCACGCCGGTCCACATCGAGAGCGCGGTCTCGGCGGTGGTCGGGCTCGCACTCAAGGTGATCGAGTTCGGATACACCCCTAAGATCGTCGTGCCGGCGGGGATGCTCCCGTCCGCGGCGAACACGAGCATCCCTTCCGTGATCCCGCTCGTACTCGCGATCCCGCTCACGATCGGCGTCTTGTTGGTGTTGCCGGTGAACGCGACCGGCGTCGAGTTCACGAGCGGCCAGCGCTTCAGTTGCAGGGGATACACGCCGCCCGGGACTTGCCACGGGTACGGGTCCTGCTGGATGTAGCAGAGATCCTGCAGCACCTCGACCGGGAACACCCGATTGCAGTAGCGGTGGATCGCCGAGGACGCCTGCGTGATCGCGCGCGACAGGAACGTATCGTTCGAGGTGTCCGTGATCGACAGTTCGTCCTTCGCGGTCGCGAGCGTCGTGAGGTCATACGGGCTCGCCGGCGCGGTCGCGGTCGCCGCCACGAGGACCGTCGTGATGATCTCGACGGCCAAGTTACGGCTCCTGAGCGGACACCGAGAGGCTGAGCCAGGTCCCTCCGGCGTAGGTGCCCGTCGTCACGAGCTTCACTTGGAAAAGCGGCCCCACCACGCCGTCCTTCGCGCTATTGGCGGTGAGCGTGCCATCGGTCGGCGTGTACTGCGTGGTGATCGGCGTCTGGCTGTTGAGATTGAAGAGCGCGCGCCCGGAGGCGGTCGTGAAGCTGAACTCGGCGATATCGATCCAGGTCGCGCCGTTGTCGACGCTCGTCTGGAAGTAGGCGTTGACGCTCGCGCCGCCCGAGCCATAGTTGAAGTTCGCCTGCACGGCGATCGAACTCGGTGCGTCGACGAGCCTCAAGAGGCTCGAGGGAATCGCGGCGAGCGCGACCGCCGTGGTGATCGCGTACTGGTTGAGGAGGTTCGCCTGCATGTCAGCGGCCCTTCCGGGTCAGGTAGTCCTTGCGATGCAAGGTGGGCCGCGTCGGTTTGGTGGGTGCGGTCGCCTGGGTGACGGGCGGCACGGGCGCGCCGACCGGCTTCTGAGGCGCGACGTCGGCCGGCGGAAACGGCCTCGGGTTCGTCGCCTCGCCGCTTTTCAGGAGCCGCTCGGCGAGGTCATCCGGAAGCACGGCATCCTGACCCTTGTGCCACGGGCGAAGATCACGGGTGAGCTGCACAACACGCATCGGAAACGCCCTCGAGGGTCAGAAAAAAAGGTCGGCGCCGGCTCTGGATCGCCGGCGCCTACAGGACTCGATCAGACCGCCGCGAGGAGCTGCTCGCCACCGAGGACGAGATCCGCCGTGAGGCCGATGGTCGGGCTCGTGCCACCCGTGAAGGAGACCACCGTCTGGACGCGGAGGTATCGGTACGCGAGCGCGAGGTCGACGGAGTAATTCTGGTCGGTGTTCACCGCGGTGATCGCCGCCCCCGTCGCGTTGTTGACCCCGTCGGGCTTGAACGTGGTCCAGGTCGAGTTGTCCGGAGCGTGCTGCAGCGTCGACTGAACGCTGACGCCGCTCGGCGCACCACTCTCGGCACCGACCGCCGTGTGAAGGACACACGAGAGCGGGTTCTGGTGCGCGAAGCGATCGATGCTGACCCCGTTGACGGTCGCGGCGGCCGAAGCGACCGGGAAGATGCTCGTCGCTTCGACGACCACCGCGCCGATGTTGTGCTGGATGACCTGATCGGACATGGAAGTAAACTCCTGAAATCGAGGAATAGAGGGTGAGGGGCGCCCCGCGCGAGGCGCCCCTTAAGGAACTGGCTCCCTTACGAGATCGCCGGCGCCCAACGCACGAACTGGGAGATCGCGACGGCCGCGTCATGCCGGATCTGGAAGTCGTGCTCGGCAATCGCGCGGATGAGCGTCTGGTCGTTCTGGAAGGCGGACCAGGTGGTGCCCGAGCCATCGACGTACATGCCCTCGCGGCTCACCGCGAGCTCAAGCGACATGCTGTCGAGGATCATCGTCTGCTCCATCTCCGCGAGGATGATGAAAGAGCAGTCGGTGTTCGTGCTCGAGGTGTCGTGGATGTTGATCGGGATCTGGGTGCTCTTCTTGATCGGATACCCCAAGAGCTTGCCCGTGTTGAGCTCCTCCCGGTACACGTACACGCCGAGCGAGTTCTGCACGTTGTAGAGGTAGTTATAGGAGCGCGGGTGCATGAACCAGGTTCGGCGGATGTCCGGCACGTTCGCGGTATCGAGCTTGTTGACGAGACCGCCCAATTCCTGGGCGGCCGTCGCGAGCGTGTAGGTCTCGTTCGAGGTGATCCAGTTGCCGCCCGCCGCCGCCGTCGAGTTGGCCGTGGACGAGAACACGCCCGCCGTGCCGCCCGTGGTGATGGCATAGCGGTTGGCGAAGGCGGTGTAGCCGAGCGGGGACGCGAGCGTGCCGTCGCCGAGCAGGAACGCGAGATCCTCGCGCAGCGCCACGATCTTCACGAGATCGTCGCGGACGAACGCGTCGGCCGCCGGGTCCGCGTACCGCATCATGTCGTTCGACACCGGCACGAGCGCCGTGAGCTTCTTGAAGCTCGCGACGATCTGACCGACGGTCTGCTGACTCGAGGGAATCGGCGCAACCTCGGTCCCGTAGCTCGCGGTGCCGGGCGCGGTCTGCGCGGGCATCGTGAGGGTGCCGCGGGGCATCGGGATGACCCGGGGCTGGGCGCTGCGAACGACGGCCATCGGGCGCAGAAGCTCGATGATCTCGTTCATGTAGTCGGGCGGCACGATGAAGCCGCCCGAGGCGCCGACCGAGGTCACGAGGGCGCGGGTCTTCGGATCCCGGCGCATCTCGAAGGAGCGCACGAGCGGGTGCCGCTCACCGAACTGCGCGATGGCGAGTTCGCGCGCGGCGGGGATGCTCTGGTTCGCCTGGGCGAGCGTCTTCATGCCCGCAATCGCCATCAGGCCCTTGTTCGTGCCGAGCCCGCGCTTGATCGCGGCCTTCTCGCTCGTGTACGGGTCATCGTCCCCGAACTCGATGTGGGTCGGCGAATCGTCGACCGGATTCGCGGTGGAGGCCGAGAGCGCCTGCGCTTCGCGCGCGCGCTTGATCTGGCCATCGAGGTCTTCGACTGCCCGCTTCTTCACGGGATAGTCGGCCTCCTCCTCCGGCGTGAGGGTCTCCTTCTCGGCGAGCAGCTTGAAGGCGTCGAACGCGGCGGCGCGCTTCTTCACCAGCGGATTGACGTCGGTCATGAGAGGACTCCGTATGGAATGCGCCGTTTCGCGGGCGCGGAAATGCCTGTTGCAAGGCGATAGGTCGTAATCCCGGGCTGCCAGGTCACCGGAAATGAAAAAGGGCGCCTCGTGGGCGCCCTTCGGGTTCAATCAGCGGGAATGCTCGGGTCAGGTCGCGGCGAGCCTCAGGAGGTCGGCCTGCCGCCGGCGATAGGTGACCGAGCGGTCGTTCTTCGACCCTTCGCTTTCTCCATCGCCGTCGGCGGTCTGGATTTCCTTCGTGTCGCCATCCTCGGCGCCGGGGGTCGAGCCATCGACGACCGCGCGCACGCAGCGCTGCGCGGATTTGATCGAGCGGCCGATGCCCTGGTGGGAATCACCGACGTCCTGCAGGCTGTCGGACATGTTCTCCTGCGCCTCGCCGGTCGCGAGTTGGTGCTGGGCGACCTGCTTGTGGAGCTTCGCCATGCGCGCGACGTGCTCGGTCGCCTTCGGGAAATCGTTCTTCACCTGATCAATCGCTTCGCCGAGCTCGCCGTGGGCTTTGGTGGCTTTCGCGTGCGCGTCCTGCGCCGTTTCGAGCGCCTCGGCCGTCGCCTCCTGATGCTCGGTCGCGGCCTTGTGGTGCTTGAGCGCCCGCTCGTGGTGGTTCTCCGCCTCCTCAAGCTTCTTCTGGTTCGACGCGTTCAACGCCCGGCCGGCGCGCGCGAGCGCGATGCCGCGGCGCCAGGCACGGGCGCGCGGCGTCTTGGCCCCCGCGACGAAGGCGCGCTCGGTGTCAGGGAGATCACGCTCCATCCCGGCATCGCCCTCATCCTCGTCGCCGTCCCCATGGACTTCTTCCATGAGCTCATCGACTTCCTCGGCGGCCATCGCCTTCAGCGTCTCGCCGAGTTTCTCGAGCGCTTCGCCGAGCATCCCCGGCACCGGGCTCGAATCGCCCTCGATCGCCGCCTCATACTCCGAGCAGTCGTGGGCATAGCCCAGCTGGTGGAGCATGTACGCGAGCGACGCCACCTCGCAGAGGCCGCGCTTGAACACGGGCTTCTTCGGCGCCCGCGCGAGCGCGCGGGCATGCTTGGCGGCGAGCGCCCGATGAGTGTCGTTTCCGCGATTCTCGGCCATGCCGGAAGTCTCCTCGTGCTTGGGGTCTGAGCGCTGGGTCACGACGGCGCCGGTGTCGGCCGGGATCGAGACGAAACTGAGTTCGAGCAGGTCCGCGGTGAAGATGTGCTGGCCGCCGCGCGGCTTCTGCTTATCGAGCGGCTCCATGTCGACCGGGTCGAAGCCGATCGAGACGGCGCGGATGATTCCGGACTTCACGAGGCCGCGCACGCGGTCGGCATCGGTGCTGATCCCTTCGGGGGCCCACTCGACGTCGACCGTGAGGCTGCCCTCGGCATTGAGAGCCGCCGCCGCCGGTACGCCGACGGGGATCTGCGGGTCGTGATCGAAGAGGATCGTGCCGCAACGGAGGAAGTTCTCCGTCATGAGCCCGGCGGGCTCGAGGATATGTCCGTCGCGCGCGAGCTGGTTGGTCGACGCGACCACGCGCGTGCGGCCCCCTTCGAGCTCCGTCGCTTGGGCGGGCATCACCTTGCGGATCATCGCCACGGGCGCGCACTCACGAATAGACCGCGACGCCCGCCGCGACGAGGGCCGCCGCTTCGCCGGCGAGCAGTTGCAGCCGGGTCCCGTTGGCGATCGTCTTCGGAAAATCAAGGTTGCCCGCGGCCGCGCCCGTGAATGCGGGTCGGCTTGGAGCGCCCGGAGGAGTCAACGTGGCATAGCTGTAGGAGAGGGTCACGTAGCGCGGCGCGCCAGGCTCAATGCGCGACAGATCCACGTTGATTGCGACCGAGTTCGCCGTGCCGTGCTTCACGAGCGTTTGATTCAAGGCCATCGATTCACTCCTTCGATGTTTGGTAGCAGGGTCGAGAATTGCACTCGAGTCTTCGGGTTATGGGCCCGACGTAGGACTGCTCTACCACCCTGCAACCGGATGACTCAGCCCGCTTTGACGCTGTCCTCGTCCGAATTCCCGCCGCTCGTCGGAACCCCGGGATCCGGCTCGTGCCCTTCGGCGGGGCGCCCCGCGCCATCGGGGGCCGTCCCCGTCATATCGCTCCCAAGCGCGGCGAGATTCACCGGCGCGCGCACCTCGTCGCCACCCTTGACCGGGGGCAGGCGCTCGCCGCGGCGCCACTCGTTGGTCGTGATCATCCCCGAGAGGATGCCGATGCGGCCGATGTTGTAACGGGTCGCGGGGTCCGCGCGCAGAAGCGGGCTCTCATCGAGATCGACGCCGATCCCGTCCTCATCGAGGTTGAAGGTCTGCACGAGCTTCTGCTCGAAGAGCGCGAGATCGGGCGCGACGGTCTCATTCACGTAGGACTGATCCTCCTGAATGATCGTCGAGCCCTTCGACGTGTCGGGCTGCATGAGCTTTCGGATCGGCACGCCGAAGTAGCGCGCGATGTCCTGCACCGACATCTGCTGCTGATTGATGAACTGCAGATCTACGGCGGTGAGCTGAAGCTGCTTCCACTCGGTGCCCTCCTCAAGCACCGCCGTGCGGCCGGTATTCTGGACGCCCGAGTTGAACTCGTCCCACTGCGCCTTCAGGCGCTTCGCCGCATCGTCCGAGAGCCTCTTCGGCGTCTGCAGGACGCCGGACGGCCGCGCGCCGTTATTGACCCAGCGCGAGGCCTGCAGGTTCTGCCCCATCGCAAGCCCGATCGAATCGCGCGCGAGCCCAATGGTCGAGGCGGCGACGAGCATGTTGAACGAGATCCCGCGGACGTGGAGGATGTCCTCGCTTGGGATCGCGACCGGGAATTCCTGCAGCATCGCGATCTGGAAGAGCCCGATGCGGTTCACGTTGTAGAACCACGAGCCATCCGCGGCTTCGAGCACCATCACCGCGTCGGGGTTGATCCAGACCAACTCCACCGGGTTGCCCCGCCGATCCCGCCTAATCGCTGCGTAGGCGTTCCCTCGGAGGAGATACGCCACCCACATATCACGCGCGAATTCGAACCACGTCTGGACCCGGTTCGGGCGCTTGAGGAGCGCCGCGACCGCGTGATCGGTGACTTTCGTGCGCGTCCCATCTTCGGCCTCCGTAAACAGGCTCGGCGAGCAGCGGGCAATGTCGTGCGCGCGCACGTAGACCGCGCGATACACCGACGACACCGCCATCGCCGTCGCCTGGCTGATGAGGAGGCCCGAGGCGGACTGGACGCTCCCCAAGGGCGGGATCATCCCGTACGACGGCACGCCGGCCGAGGAACGCTGCCCGATCGCCGACAAGCCGCGATCAAGCGCACCGAAGAGGCCGCGGCCCATCACTCACCCCGTGCGAGCAGGAAGCTCGTGGCGACGAGCAGCACGCCGAGCGTGATGAAGCCCGCCGGCGCATAGATCCGCCACGCGCCATAGGCGATCAGCAGGACGCCCACGATGCCGGCGCCGTCGCGCGCAAGGAGCGCAAGCGCCGCGAGGACTCGCTTCACCGCTTGGGGATCAAAGTACCTGGACATAAATCTGCACCGGGTAGATCGCCCCCGAGGCCATCGTGATCTTGCAGAGCACCTCGTAGGTGTTCCCCGACGTGCCGCCGCCGATGAGCGCGCGCGCGGTGAAGTCGGTGTTGGTCTCGCTCGTGATCGTGAGCGCGGCATCGGGCGGCGAGACCTGCGTCCAGGCGACGCTCGCGATCTCATCCTGGCCGCTCGCGGGCGGCGCTTCGGCCGTCCAGGTGATCGAGCCATCGGTCACGGTGCCTGCGGCGATCGTCGGCCACGCGGGCTCCGTCGTCCCGGTCTGCCCGGCGCTCGCCGCCTGGTAGACGAACCCGGTTTCGTTCGCGCTGGTCGGGCGCATGAGTCCGGCAGAGGCGACAAAGCTCGCCGCCTGCCACACCTCGACCGAGAGCGAGCTCACGTCGATCTCGTAGGGCCGGTTCGACCCGGCGAGCTGGCTCGCGTTCTGGGCGGTGAAGGCGGCAACGACGAAGCTGGACATTCGACCTCACGAAGGAGTGATGCGGGTAGAGCCCTCGCCCAGGGTGATGCGCTCGGACCCGTCCCCCAACGTGATCCGAAGCTCATCCACGCGGATCACGAACCGGGTCGCCGGCAGCGGCGTCACCGCCTGGTTCACGAGCTGGAAGCGGCTGCTTGAGGCGGAGGCGCCGGTCAGGCGAACGGCGACCGGGCCCTGCACCGGCAAGCCGCCCGCGCTCGGGGCCCCGCCGAAGAGCGCGAGGGCACCTTGGCCGGTGAGCAGGAACGAGGCCGACGAGCCGGCGACGCCCGTCGCCGGGACCGCGCCAACCGCGGTCAGCCGGACCGCGCCGCTCGAGGAGCCCGCGCCAGAGGCGGTTGCTGCGATTGCACCTGAGAGTGCGACCGTCGCACCGGACGCCCCCGCGCCCGCGAGCACGGTCGGATCGGGCCCCGTGAGGAGATTTGCCGCGGCGGACGCCGAGCCGCCCGTGAAGGCGAGCGCGCCGACGCCCGTGAGCGTGACGAAGCCGCCGCTCGCGGCCGAGCCGTAGAACGTGATCGGGTTGCCGGCGTTCGCAAACCCGGTGACCGTCGAGACCGAGGGCGACGCCCCGCTCATCGAGAGCGGCGCGGTGCTCCCCACCGCGAGGTTGCCGGCCGAGGGCGCGCTGCCCGCGAAGGCGAGCGTCCCGACCCCGGTCAGGGCGAAGGCGCTCGCCGACGCGGACGCGCCGGAAGCCGCGATCGCCGCCGTGGCCGTCAGGGTGGCGGAGCCGCTTGAGCCCGAGGCGCCCGAAGCCACGATCGCGAGCGGGCTGCCGAGAAGCAGCGACCCGATGCTCGTGGAGGCGCCCGGCGCGGTGAGCGCGCCCGTGCCGCTTGGGGTGACCGTGGCGCTTGAGGGCGCACTGCCGGCCGCCTGCACGGCGCCGGAGCCCGAAGGCGTGACGGTGGCCGAAGACGGCGAGGCGCCGGAGGCCGGCAACGCGCCGGTGGCGGTCAGCACCGCGGTGCCGGCCGAGGCCGAGGCGCCGATCGCTGGGACGGCGCCCGAGCCGCCCAAGGTCACCGCGGCGGCCGAGGTCGAGGATCCCGCCTCGGCGAGCGCTCCTGAGCCGATCAGAGCCACCGCGCCGCCCGACGCGCTCGCCCCGGGCTCGCTCACCGCGCCCGAGCCGGTCAGAGCAACAGACCCGGTCGACGGGCTGGAACCCGGCTCCGTAACCGAGCCAGTTCCAGTCAACGCGACCTGAGCAGCCGAGGGCGAGTTTCCGGCCTCCGTGAGCGCGCCTGATCCCGTGAGGGCGACCGCGCCGCTTGAGGCCGACGCGCCCGATTCGACCGTGGGCGCAAGGCCGGTGAGGGCCACCGCGCCGCTGCTCGGCGCGGAACCGGCCGCCGGCAGCGCGTTCGAGATCGACAACTCGTCCGTGACGGGCGGTGCCGGAATGACCGGCCGGCCGACGATCCGTCTGAAAATTACCGCCACGGCGAGCGGCCTCGGTTACTCGAAGTGTTCGAGCGCAGCCTCGTAGCTGAGCGACGCCGTACCCGACTCGACGAAGAGGTCCAAGCTCTGCGTGGTGGATCCGCCGTCAATGACCTTGGGCGCGTCCGCGTTGTACGCCGACCATCCCCCGGGACTCGCCCCGCCGCAGCCGAACATCGCCTGAATCGTCGGGCCGCCCGTTCCCGACGTGACGCCGGCACTCGCCGCGACCACCGTCGCTTTCGCCGAAGGCGAATCCGGGTCGGCGGGAGCGGGCGTGACGCCGGTGCCCCCGCTCGATTGCGTCGTGGTCCAGCGCTTCAGGTGGAACGCGATACCCGAGAGGGAGGTCAGCCCCGCGCCGCGCCCGAGGACCGCCACCCCCACGACGTTGACATTCCGGACGCCGGGCTTGATCGACATGAAGTCGATTTCCGTGCTCGCGGTGCCGCTCGTGGTGAACGTGTCCGCCACGGACTTGGTGGTCGACGTGTAGACAAACGGCATCGTCAGCTCCCGTCGCGAATGAGTTTGCCGATCGCAGTGCAGGGCGACTCGGACGCCACCCGCAGCTCCTCGGCGGTGAGCAAGCGCCCGTGGCGCTCGAGCTGCTCCTCGCGGAGCTTTGCCCAAAAGACCTGATCGGGAATTTTGAGGAGCCCCGCCTGCTCTCCGTACCGCTCCGAGCACGGATCGCAGAGCCAGAAGGCGAAGGTCACCGACCGCTCTGGCACGTAGCCCGCCGACTTGTGGCAGCTCGCGCAGAAGATCGGCACGAGATTCACGGACTCGCCGCAGAAAAGACCGCGCACGACGCCTTTCAGGCGATTGCGCAGCCGGCTGTCTGGCGCGAGCGTCATGCGGCTGCCTGGATGTACTGGAACCACACGCCCTCGTCCTCAAGACCAAAGCCCGTCACGGCCGGGATGAGCGCGTCCACAATCGAACCGTTTTCGTCCCCGCTCCCCGTTCCAAGCGGCGCGGTCGTCCCGGTTTGCGCGGAGCTGAAAATCTTGTATTGCGAAATGAAATACGCGCCCGACCCGTTGTAGATCGCGGTCCAGCCCGTGCCCGCCGTCGGTGTGGGAGTGCCGGACAGTCGCATCGTCGCGGTGACGAACGTCGTAGCGTTTGTCGTACTGAACGTCGGATCGGCCGACGCCGCGCTCGTCGCGGGCAAACTCGAGTTTGAATCCCATATGGTCGAGGTATTCGCGCCCGACACCCCGAACGCGCAGCCCGATACGAACAGCGGGCCGCTATTATCGTAGGTGATCGTGATCACTTCGCCCGTGAGCGCCGTCGAGGATACCGCGTACCATTCCTCGATGTCATCATGATCGCCGAGTAAAGCGCGCCGCGTAAAGGACCCGAGCGTCGGCGACGCGACCGACAGCGCATTCGTGTTGTTCGCCGCCACTTGAACGATGATGATGTCGTTGACGCTGGTCGTCGTCAGGGTGATGGTAAGGGTCTTCCCGGACCCTGCCGCAAATCCCGACGACCCATCTAGCGCGAGCGACACAACTGCGTCAGGTGATGGTGTTGGTCAGCGTGGTCAGCAGCGTCACCAGCGGCGCAAGCGACGCTTGCGGAATGTTGGCGTACACCACCAAGCCTGTCGAATCGATCGTCAGAGCATTGCCCGGGGCATTCGCCCCGACCCAAGTGGTGACCGCAGAGATAGCCGTCTGAATGGCCTGAAACCCGGCCACAATATTCGCCGCCCCGAGACCTGATAGATAGGCCGACTGTGTCGCCGCATAGGTCGCGAGCGGAGTTCCCAGCGCGCCGATCGTCGTCAAGAGAGCGTTTTGCGTGGCAAGATTATTGCTCAGGTTGATGATGACGGCCGCTGATACCGACCCGGACGCAATCTGCGTCTGCGCATTGGCTACGCTCGAGACTACGGTCGCGAGTGTCTTGCGCATCAGCTCCCAAGCTTCCGCGTAGGTATACGGGACGGTCGCTCCGCCATACGCGGGAAGGGCGTTGGAGTTAGCCATTCATCACCCGACGCTGAACACCGCCGCGCCTGCCGCGACGGTCGGCGTGATGCCGCTCGAGATCGCGAGCGGCGACATCTTGTAGAGGAAGCCAGAACCCGTGGACGTGGTGTTCACCGGATTCGCGTTCGACGCCGTGGTCGAGAGCGTCAGCGTCTGACCGCCGGGCGCGGTGCCGACGTAGTACTCCGTGCCCTCGGTGAGACCGGTCGGCAGCAGCTCGCCACCCGGCAACTGGTAGACCGAGACGTTGTCGTTGACGGCCGGCGTGTAGCCGTAGGCCGTGAGCACCCCGGGCGACGCCAGGGTGCAGGTGAAGGGGACGGGGAAACCGGACGCCGCGAGCGGGCCGTAGGCGAGGAGCGTGCCGGCACCGGTCGAGGAGAGGCCCACGCCCCACCAGGCGGCCGTCGCGCCCGTGGCGCCGCAGGCCGGGAAGGAGATCGCCGCGGCATTCGCCACGTTCGAGAGCGTCGTGCCAGAGCCCGTCGTGACCGTGAACCCCGACGTCGTGCGCGCCACCGCGACGCGCGCGTAGTTCGTATACGCCACCTCGCTCGTGTTCTGCGATCCCGCCGCGCCCGGGTTCGCCGTATGGAGCGAGAAGTAGAGGTTCGTCGCGGGGGAGGAGGCCGCGTTCTGCGCGATCGTCGCCCAGGTTCCCGTGAACACCGCGCAGAAGAGCGCGTTCAGTTCGGCAGCCGCTTCGGCGAAGGTCTTGATGGCCATGGATCGTGGGTCCTCGTGAAGGCAGGGGACGAAAACGAAGAAGCCCGCTCGAGGCGGGCTTCAGGAGGGGTGCGTCAGCGGCGTACGGCGGTCAGAACATCAGCAGGCCGCGGGTTTCGTAGACGGAGGTCGAGCGCATCGGCGCGGCGGTCGCGGCGCCCACCGCCATCGTCAGCGCCACCAGGGCGTCGATGCGGTTGACGGCGCGGCGCTTCGAGAACCAGCGGTTGTCGAAGGGGTCGTGTTCCATCGCCGCCGACAGGGCCGCGGAGATGAACACCGGGCTTCGGCGGATCCGAATGCGCTTCTCAAGGATCAACGTCTCGAGCGCGAGCACGGAGCCCGGCATCCAGAGACCCTGCGGCGGTTCCTCGCCGTTCAACTTCGCGGCCTCAACGGCCTCCGGCGTCGGCTTCGCGCGACGCACCCCGCCCTGCGGGTGTTCGGCCTGCGTCAGGGTGAGCCCGAGCGCGTCGAGCTCGTCCTCGAGCTTCCGGTAGGCGTAGCGGTCGTAGGCGACCACCTTGATCGCATACTCCGAATTGACCTCGGCCAAGCGCGCGGCGACGAAATCGAGGCGGATGTTCCGCCCCGGCACGGCGTTCAACCAGCCGCCCTGCGCCCAGACCTCATAGGGGGCCTTGTCGCGCAGGCTCCGCTCGGCGAGCGTGTCTTTCGGCGTCCAGGCCTCGACCCAGGCGTCATAGGTCGGCAGCTGCAGCGTCTCGTCGCCGCGGCGCACCTCGACGGTGCCGGTCTCGACGCAGAAGCCGAGCGCCGTGAGATCCTGTGAGCCCGAGAGATCCGCGCCGATACAGACTTCGCGACCGGAAAGCTCCAAGGGGTCGAAGTCCGCCATCACCGACTCGAGCGCCGCCCGGCCCATCCACGCTTCGACAGCATCTGTCCAGACGCAGAAATGCAGACGGAGGATGTTGTTGAGCTTGCCGGGGATCGCTTTCGCCTGGGCGACCGCACGGCGCACTTCCTCGACAGGCTGCGACACGCCGAGCATCGGATTCGCCTTAATCCAGCACGACTCGTCCTCAAGCGGATCGTCGCCTTTGTCGAGACTGCAGACGAACGAGAACGCCGTATCGTCGATCACCTCGCCGACGTAGGTCGCGTCCTCATCGAGCGTCTTCGTGCCTGCGGCCACATGCACCGCATGCTCATGCTCGATCCAGCACACCGAATTCCGATCCGAACCGCTGTTCGTGATCATGATGAGGAGCGGCTGGCGGCGCGACTTGAACCCGCGCTCCATCATCTCGACCATGTTGCCGTCACGGTGCTCGTGCAGTTCGTCGAGGAGCGCACAGCTCGGCATCGGACCCGAATGCGCTTCCTCGGTCGAGATCGAGCGGAAGAAGCCGCCGCGGCGCAGGTCCGTGAGCTGCCAGATCGGGTTGCCGCCCGACGGCGTCAGGCGCTCGGTGAGGAGCGGCGACTGGCGCCACATCATCACCGCGGCGCGAAAGATGACCATCGCCTGCGACTTCATCGAGGCGCCGGCGTAGACCTCGGCCTGGGCCTCCTTGTCCGCGAGGAGACAGTACATGCCGATTCCGGCCGCGAGCGGCGACTTGCCCTGCCCCTTCGCCTGTTCGATGTAGGCGCGGCGAAACCGGCGAAATCCGGTCGCCTTCCATTTCCAGCCAAAGAGCGAGCCGATGATGAACTGCTGCGAGGGCTGCAGGATGAACGGCTGCCCCTCGAACACGCCTTGCGCCAAGCGCAGGCGGTCGCGGAAGAAGCCGATCGCGTGCGTCGCGGCCTCCTCGTCGAAGAAGAGCCCGCGGCGTTCGCTTTCCCGGCGATCCTGCTCGTGGCGGCGGCAGGCGTTCCGCACATGGGGGCCCGCGATGATCTTGCCCGCGATGACGTCGGCCGCCCACGCATCGACCGGATGAAGCGGTTTCGCCTTAGTCGAGGTAGGGGTCTTTTTTCTCGGTGGGCGCTTGGGCGGGGATTTTCGTGCGGTCACCAGGCGTCATCCCGAGCTTTCCGAGCCACTGGCGCAGTTCTTTCAATACTTCGAGGTCGTTAGTCGTCCAGAAAGCCGCCAACAGCGTCGCGGCGATCTCCACCGCAATTTCGTCGCTGTTGTAGAGCGCGACTCGCGGCAATCTCGCCACCACGTAATTCCACGCCGGCACGGCGCTCTTCGGCAGATGCGCAGGCGGTTGCTCGCAAAATGGGGCGCCGCCTTCGGCGTCTTTACGCCGCCGAGCGGGGTTTTTCTTGAACGAGCCCTTGAACTCGAGCACGTTCGACGGTTTGCGTGGCCTGGCCATGGCTAAGTCGTTGATTCCCATTTTGGGGCGCTGTGTGCGGCGGCACCCCACGGTTGACGCCGCCTGGCCGCCTGGTCCGCGAATCCCCCTAGCCCGTTCGCGGCAGCTCGGCGCGTTTTTTTTCGCGGCCGCGATCTACCTACGCGTCGACGGCCGTCGCTGCGACGGCGCATGACATCGGAGCTGCCAGCGCGCCGACTAGCTGGCAGCTCACGCTAGTTTGGTCGGCACAGTGCGGCCGGATCGGCGTCCGGATCGGCGGCCGGAATGAATGACTGACGTCGCAGCTGGCATTACCCGGATTTTCGAATTCGGGTTATTCGCCCGCTGGGCCCGCGGCGCCATTCGGCCGCTCGGTGCTCAACGACAGGAATTATCGCCGCTTCGGATCGAGCGGCACGCCGTCGACATCGCAGCCGCGAATCCGGAATGCTCCGCCCTGCTTGCGGTACGAATCGCCGCGGCGAATTTCCTTCACCTGGGCGTCGTGCTCGAGACAAAGGCTACGCAGATTACCGAGCCGGTCTTCGGCGCACGGTAAGCTCGTCAGCGGCCGCGCGATGATGTGATCCACGACTCGAGCGATCGCATGACACCCGTCGACGACGCACGTCCACCCGTCGCGCTCGAGGCATTGCTGCCGCAGACGCCTCCAGTGCGTCGAGTGGTAGTACGGGTTCGTGGCCATCGATTCAACGGCGCCTCGAGTTCGACAGCCGGTTCTTGATCGCCTGGCTGGCGGCGAGTTCGCGCTGCTCGCGCGACATACTGCGCCGGCTCGCGGCGAGAAACAGCGCCTGGCAATCGATGCCCGGAGCGAGATCATGAACCGCCGAGGGCGTGAGCATTCCGCCCTTCGGCAGCTTCGCGACGATCTCGAGCACGCCCGCGCTCGGAAGGAACCATTCGCCGTGCTGGCGATCCTCTGCCAGGAGTTGATGCAGGATCGCCTTCGTGCCCGCCGGCGCGCTGCAGGCGGCAATGAGCTTGAGCGCGACCGGGCACTGCGTCTGGATCCCGATCATCCGCGCCTTGAGCTCGCGCGCCCGGCCGAGCTTGATGAGTCCGGGATCGGTGTCCGCGCGGAGGGCGTAGAGCCACTCGCGGTGGCGGAGATCGAGCTTCGCAACGTCCGGCATTTGCCAGAATCTGGCGAGCGCCAGAGATAGCGGGTGCACGTTGCGTATGGGATGCGATGTGTACGCGGTTTGAAGGGCTTCGTCAAGCATCGTAAGGCTGAAATCCTAGGCGCTTTCGTCGGTGGGCAATTTCACGAGCGGCAGGTCCTTCGAAACCTTCGATTCCGCCGTGCCGAGATCTTCCCAGAATTTCGTGCGGCTCACGCCGACCGCCTCGACGATCACGCGGATCGGTAACCAGAAGCCACCGCGGAACAGGTAATACCCGTTGAAGGCCATCCTCGGGCCGTACGGCAGGCCGTTCAGGATGATCTCGATCGCCAAGGCATCCCCGGTGAACACTTCGGACCAGCGCTGCGTCGCGGCGCCTCCAGGCTGGCTCGCCCCCTCCGCTTCGTCCTTCAGGCGCCCGAGCACCGTCCGGACCGAGTATCCATCGACGTGACCTCGAGCGCCACCGAGCCAGATACGGCGCTTCTGCGCCGCCCAGAGATCGACGCACGCCTGGACGGTGGCATCGAGCCGGGGGCGCCTCACTCGCGCCACCCGCGCGCTTTGAGCTCCGCGACCTGGGAAGCCTGCGAATGCAGAACCGGGATCACGCGCGCCCGGTGACGATCTGGATCGACTTCTTGCGCCGGTCGAGTTCGTAGGCCACGACGGCCGAGAGCGCGCTCACCTGGATCATCTGGTTGATCGCGGCGCTGACGGTCTGCTCGGCCACCGCAAGCCTCTGCGCGAGATCCTTCGAGGCCTCGATGAGCTGCTCGACGTCGGCGTCGCGCACGGAGACGGTCTCGAGCACATTACCGAGCGCCGTTTTCGACTTCGTCGCGATCCAGTAGATCTCACCAGGTGGGCCACGCAGGTTGCCGTTCATCGCCGGTCGTTCGGTGCGTTCCATTCGATCCATCCTCCGAAGTTCGTCGGGGTTGTTACGGTGCTTGTGGCGAAGCGCGAGTCGCGCGCGGCGTTCGTGGCGGTTCACGGGCGGACCGCCCAATCCCGCTCGGTCCACTCGTCATCGAAGGCCGCTTGCGGCAGATATTTCTCGGGTGTCACTTCGAACTGAGTCGGCGTGTACTGAAGCCACGAGCGGTTGAACCAGCCTTGGATGTCTCCGACTTGGCCGCCTTCGGAATACCTCGTTGGGCATTTGTCAAGCTTATAGCGCACAGAGCTTGCGCGTCCATGATGTACCAGTGCGCCGCAGCGGCTAGCCGTTACGGCGCATGGGCTAAGCGATCGCGCGTGAATTCGGGTTCGCTCAGGTTACATCACTCGGTCGAAACGTTGCGACGGGTTGAAACGCTCCAACTCATTGATCCTACTTACAAGTTACAACGTAACATCCTATATATGTATTCCTATATAACGCACGCGCGCACACACACGCGCACATGGAAAGTCTCAGAAGTAGGTGCAACGGTCGAAACGTTGAAACGTTGAAACAGTCACGGGCGCACGTAATAGCGTCGAGTAATCTCCCCCTCTCGTCGTACCGTGCGCATATATCCCAGCAATTTCAAGCAGTTAGAAACCCTCATCTCCTCCCTGCGGGTCTGTTCCCGGGCCGTGAGGAACAGGCAATCCTCAAGGATTTCCCTTAAGGTGACCTCGGCGCGCGCATGGCAGTACTCCGCGATACGCTCCAGCCACGGGTCCACGGCCTGACGCTCCTCCTGCTCAAGGCGGGTCTCGGTCTCGGGGGTTTCGTGCCACGTCGCGCCCTTGCGGAACTCGATAAGGGCTTCGGCAAAGATCTGATCGCGCATGGCCTTGAGGCCCTCGGCGTCGATCTTGCCCGCTTCGGTGACGGGGCCGCAGCGCAGCGGCCACCAGCGCCGAATGCCCTGCCAGCCTTTGATGTAGTCGCTCGTTTCCGAGCTCCCCGAGAAAATGCACGTGCGCGGGCGCTGCTCGGAATGCTTGCCGTAAGCGGCGCGGAACGAGTCCGTGGGGTTTGAAATGAACGAAATGATCGACAGATGTTCGCGCTGCGAAAACGCGGCCATATCGGGGAGCTCGATGAGCCACGCGCCTTGGATGTCCTCCTTGAATTCCTTGCTGCCGAATTTGCTATCGAGTCGCTTGTGCCACTCGCCGCCGAGAATCGCGAGCGCGGTGGATTTTTTGAGCGCAGAAGGGCCTTCAAGCACGGGCATGTAATCAGCCTGACACCCCGGCGTCATCGCGCGCGCGACCATGCTGATGAGCCAATTGCGCGCCACGGCGCGCGTATACGCGGTGCCGGCGGTGCCGAGGTAATCGATGGTCCAGTCCTCAAGGCGCGGCACGCCGTCCCAAGTGAGCGCGTTGAGATATTCGTGGACGCTGTTGCGCCGGTGCTCGATGGCGACCAGGTATGTCGCTTGCTGGATCGTTTTCAGGTTGACTTTGTGCAGGAGCGCCGTGTGCTGGATGAATTTCAGCGCGAGCGTGTCATCGGCATCGGTCCACGCGCGGGAGACGCCGTGCTCGGTGCAGTACATGCGCCCGCGGAAGTCGTCGTACCAAATGGACTTGCCGAACGCCATACAGGTCTCGAGGATCGCGGCGACGTTCGAGACCATGGGGTGCGGGATGCCGTTGTCGTTGGCTTTACCGGCGCCGACGATCCCGGCTTGTTGCCAGATGAGGTTCGCGCTCGGGCGTTCGGCGACGGTAATGGCGGGGTTCGATGGCCCGGGCTCGGGCGCTCGCTGCGCCGAAACCGTCGTCCACCGGCCGGTCATGAACTCCCCAAGCGGGATGCCCGCGCCGACCGCCTCGGCGACATCCCAGCCCTCGGGCTGCCCGGAGACGTCGAGCACCCGGACGCTGCACCCCTGAGCGAGCAGGATCGCCGCGAGCTGGGCCGCCGCGGCGCGCCCCGGGGCGTCGGCGTCGGGCCAGATGTCCACCGGGCGGCCCTTGAGAGGCGTCCAGTCGGCCGTTTTGACGGCGTTCGACCCGCCGGCCCACGTGACCGCCGTGTAGCCCGTCAGGACCGCGTTCGCGGCGTCTGCGCATTTCTCCCCCTCCACGACCAACACGGGCGTCTGCGGCCGCTGGAGCGCGAGCCGCAGGCCATACAGGGGCCTCGGGGCGGGGTAGGCGACCGGGGTCCAGCGACCGCGGCGCCAGGTCCACGGGCAGAAAGTCTTATCGCCGCCGGAGAGCGCGTAGCGGGCGACGACGAACAGGAGCCGGCCGTCGGCGTCGGGGTAGGCGTACTCGGCTTGGGCGGCCCCGTGCTTCTTGTGGGGCGGGGGCAAGCCGGCGTCGGGGGGGATGGGGAGGGCGGGGGCGTCGTCGGTGGGCTTGGGTGGGGCGGAGTGGGCGGCGGTGGGGAGCGCGGGCCGCACGGCGGCCTGCGGGGCGCCAGCCGCCCCGTTGAGCATCCCGAGCTGCGCCGCGACCGCCTCAAGCGCCGCGCCTTGGCTCAGCCCACGGAGCGCGGCGTACAGGCTGATGAGGTCGCCGCCCTTCTCATCGCCGCCGAAATGCGACCAGACGCCCGTCGTGAGGTTGACTTTCCAGGAATCTCCGCGGCCGCCCTGCGCCTTGCGCGCGCCGACCCACTCGTGACCCTCTTGCTTGCCGCCGAGCCATTCGGCGCAAAGACGCGCGCCTTGCGCGAGCGCGGCGGCCCCCACGCGGTCGAAGTCAAGCGCCATCGGCGTCGGGCTAGTTCAATTGCCGCGCGGCCGACTTCGCGGCGAAGTAAAGCGCGCGCGCGGCCTTCAGCATGGGGTCGAGGCGTTCGTGCACGTAATTTACCGAGGCTTGGTGCATGCGATCCGAGGGAGCATGCGCGGCGATCTCGCAGAGCGCCAAGAGGACGTTGCCGAGAGATTCGTCCATGGAGATGCCGTTCGGATGATGCTTGCCCTGGAAGGCGAAAAACGCCTCCACGAGTTCGCAATGCAAACAGGGCTTGCTCATCGTCCCCCCAGGGGCGCCCGTGCGGCGCGCGCGATTAAACTCTCAGTATCCGTCCGGCATCTTCGACCGAGCGCGCGACGCCGTGCAACGCGCCGAGACTGCGCAGGACGTCCAAGAACAAATCTTGCGCTTCGCTCGTGCGCCCCATGCCGGTTTTGATCTCGAGGCCCGCGAATAGGGCCACGCGCTTTCCGACCATATCAGGCGTCATGGTCACGGCGTGCAGTCCGAACAAATCCGGAAAACCCGCCGGGGCCAGTTGCACGGGGCGCGGGTGTTTCAGGACCAGCCGATTCGGCCCTCGTTCGACGGGCTCGCCCTGCCACGCACGCCCGGCGTTCGCGCGCCACAAGCGCGTGTCATGCCGAGAATGCGCGATCTGGATCGCGGCGAGCAGTTCGGCGTGCGTGTAGTCGGTGCGTTCGATCTGCGCGCTCACGACATCACCATTTCCAGAAACTCTTTTCGCGCCGCGTCGATCTCCGCGCCCAACTCGGCCAGCACGCGCGTGCGCACGACCATGTACGGTTCCACATCCTCGCAGCCTGCGACGGCCTCGGCCAGACATCGCATGAAACAGTTGGCCAAGTAATTCGTATCCCCGAGTGGCCGCGTCACGAAAAACTGCGCGGCGGCTTGCGAGAGGTGGCAGTGCAAGCAATTGGGATCGTAGTCGGAGGATTCGGTCATACGTCGATCCCCATTTCCCGCGCGCGATGACGCCACGCGAAATAGCGGGCGCGCTCGCGGCGACGCTCTATCGTGCGCCAATAATACAGGCGAGCATAGTGGCGGCGGTTCATTCGAACAGCAGTTCCTGCTTGTCGTCGGTCTTGCCTTCTGCGGCGGCGGCCATGTTCTTGACGGCCTGCCGATAGTAGGACGGTTTCAGTTCTGCCCCGATGCCTTTTCGGCCTTGACACACGGCGCCGTACACCTCGGAACCGACGCCCATGAATGGCGTGAGCACGACTTCGCCGCGGTTCGACCACAACGTGATGATGCGGTCAATCACGTCAAGCTGCAGCGGATGCACATGGCGCTCGTCTTCTTCGTCCTTCCCTTGACGAAATGGCAGCACGCGATCAATGCGCACGTCGTCCCAGAATGCCGAGGCGTACTGTCGCCAGATCCAATGCGAATAGCGATTCTCGATCTGATTGCCGGTCCATCCGCGGTACGGCAACACGTCGGCGGGAATCGGCCGCGAGCCGGCGTATTCCAGTAAGCCGACCGAATGTGCAATCGGAATCGTATTCTTGCCGTTGCGGCGGAACACGAGCAGCCAATCAGCCGACGCGACGGTGCATCGGGAGGAGTCCTCCACAATAGTCTTGTGTGCAAGATTCTTGGCCATCGTGCGATTGCGCACGCCGAGCGGTTCTTTCCACACGGCATAGCGCGCGACATAGCGCCAGCCCTCGCGCTCGTGCAGCCGGATGATGTCGCCAGGGAAATCAATCAGGTAGTCCGTTCCGGAATTGCCCGACGGCACGTCCATGCAATGCACGGCGCTCATGCGCCCCGGATGCGTCAGCCGGAACAGCTCGCGCACGACGAATGCGTAATGCTCAAAAAATTGATCGTAGCTCACGCAATTCGACAAATCGCGCTCGCTGGACGAATAGGAGTACAGCGCGCCGCCGCCGGCCGTCGCGAAGGGCGGCGAGTAGATGGACAAATGCACGGAGGAATCCGGATAGGACTGCATGACTTCGATGCAATCGCCGTTATAGATCGCATAGTGGTCGGTAACCATTTGATCGACTACAGCCATGACGGAATGACCTCTGCGTTAGGATAGGTCTGCGAGCGAGCGACGCCCTGCGCCTCTTGCATCGCGGCGACCAGATTGGAAAACATGCGGTCGGCGGCCTTCGCCTTCCGCTGAAGATTCTGTAGCACGGATTTTTCGCCCTCGGTCGTCACGATATCGACCGTCACGGCATGCTTTTGCCCGAACCGCCAGCAGCGCCGCACGCCCTGGTAATACTCCTGAGACGAATGCGACGGGAAGAACGTGATGTGATGACAGTTCTGCAGGTTCAAGCCGAGTGCGCCGATCTTCGGCTTCGTAATCAGCACGCGATGCATGCCGGTCGCAAACGCGATCAGCGATCGTTCCTTGTCGTCGTCCGAATCGCGCCCGCTGACTTGCACCGCGCCCGGAATCAGCTTTTCGAGCAGATCGCCTTCCGGATTCAGATGGCACCAGACAAGCGCTTGGCCGGGGCCCGCGACCAGCTCGGCGACCTTGGCGCACCGCTCGTTGATCGACCGGCGCCGCTCGTCGCGCTGCTCGGCGAGCCCGACGGCCGGCAACGCGAACAACATGCCACTCGGCAGTTTCGCGACATCGACCAGATGATCGCGTTCGATCAGCGGCGGCAGCACGAACCGCGAATCGTCGTATCCGAGGTCGGACGGCCGACGAACGGCGCGCGCCCACGAACAGACCCAGCGCCAGAACGGCAGCTCGGCGTGCCCCTTGAACCGCCATTTTGCGGCGTCGTCCAATTTCTGAAACGATCGTCCGCCCTGTCGGTACGTGACGGTCTTGATCGCGTTGCCTTGGTCGTTCTTGAAAAAACGCGACAACATGTCGGTATAGCCGAGATACCCGAGCGCCTCGCTCGAGGTGCCAAGTTCGACGTAATCGTTCGGCGCCGCCGTCGCGGTCGCGAGCAGCCGATACGGCACGCGACGCATGAACTCGGTAATGGCGCGGCGGTTCGCGCCCTCAAACGATTTCAGGATGCTGGACTCGTCGCACACGACGCCGACGAAATCGGCGGGATTGAAGTATTGCAGGCGTTCGTAATTCGCCACGACGATCCGCGCGGGCAATTCACCATGCGCCGAACGCGCGGCTTCGATCCCAAACTTATGCGCCTCGGCCACCGTTTGATAAGTCACGGCAAGCGGCGTCAGCAACAGCACGCGGCCGTTCTCGCGGCGCACGACCTGATCGGCCCACGCGAGTTCCATCGGCGTCTTACCGAGCCCGCAGTCCGCAAAGATCGCGGCACGTCCCTTGCGGAGCGCCCACGACACCAGATCCGCCTGAAAATCGAACAGGAACGAGGGCAGCGACGACGGCGTGAATCCGTGCAGCTCGTCCAGCTGCGACTTGGAATGGAGAAACGCCGAGTAGATCATCCCCGCCCCCTATACTTCTGCGCCGCCTTCTGCCGCGCTTTCCATTTATGCGTCGCCCATCCAGCCGCATAGCCCATGCGCCGCCCGAACGCTTCCAATTCCTGTAGCGACTTCGCGCGCCCTAACAATTGCTTGGACTGCGCGCGGAATTCGGTATCGGTCAATTCGATCAGCTCGCCCTCCACCTGCGAAACTTGACGCGACTTCACGTCAAACTCGTGCCCGCAATTCGTACACGTCTGAGACCGCGCCGCGTTGGCCGCGAAGCACGCGGTGCAAACGCGGACGGCGAGGGCCGGTTTCTTTTTCTCGTGGGCTTCGTCATATGTCAGATGCCAGTCGCGCGGGCCCGTCGGTAACCCGTGGCGCAGGCAGTTGCCGGCGTGATCGAAGATCAGCGCCTCGGATTTCCCCGGCGCGGTGCGCAAGGCGCGGCCGATCTGTTGGAGGAATAGACCGAGGCTCGACGTCGGGCGCAACATGATCGCGGCGTGAATGTTCGGGACGTCAAGGCCCTCGCCAAATAGATCACATGACGCGAGCACTTGGATCGCGCCGCGTCGAAAATCCTCAATTACCATGCGCCGCACTTCGCGGCCCGAACCGCCGTTGAGCGACACCGCCTTGTAACCCGACTCGCGAAACTGCGCGGCGATGTGCTCGGCGTGCGCGACCGACGTCGCGAACACGATAGCGGGCTTTCCATGAGCATGTTTGGTGTAGTGACCGATCGCGTCCCCGGTGATGCTGGGTTTGTCCGCGCGGGCCTCGGCGTCGGCCGTCACGAAATCGCCCATCTTGATGCGCAGGCCCGACGTGTCGATGGTCGGCGGCGCGAAGATCCTTGGCCGACACAGATAGCCTTGCTCGATCAGCTCGGCGGTCGTCGGTCCGAGGATCATCGTATCGAAGTGCTCGCCCAATCCCTTCCCGTCTTGGCGGACCGGCGTCGCGGTCACGCCGAGCCGCTTGGCGGCCGGCCACGTCGAAAAGACTTTCCCCCAGGTATTGCCTGACGCGACGTGGTGCGCTTCGTCACAGACGATGAGATTCGGCACGGGCAATGACATTAGACGTCTAACTAAAGTCTGCACGCTTGCGACCGTGACCGTATGCGGTCGATGCTCGTAGCCGGCGGCCATGATGCCGTGTCTCACGTCGGCCTCGGTGAGCGCGGCGGAAATCTGATCCACCAACTCAATGCGATGAGCGAGGATCAGGACGTGATTGCCCTTCGCTTGCGCGCCGCGCGTGATTTCGGCAAAGCAGACCGTTTTGCCGCCGCCTGTCGCGAGTTGCAAGAGCGGCGCCTTCGAGCCTTCTTTGTAGGCCGCGCGCACGCGGGCGATGAGGTCGGCTTGGTAGGGACGGAGGGTGATCACGCCCCGCGCCGCCCGACCATATCCACGCCGAGCTTGCGCATCGTTTTCAGCGTCGCATTCTGTCGGCGACCGTCCGAGAGATACAGCAGCGTCGACGGATTGATGCCAATGGCTCGAGACGCCGCGCGTAGCCCCCCGTGCTTTTTGATCGCGGCACGCGCGCGCTGTTGCAGAAGCTCCATGCGACGGACCATAGCGCAACCGGGAAGTGTTTGACAAGTAGAACGTGGCCGTATAGGGTTCTTCCCGTTGTTCATTCCCTTACACAAGGAATCTTGACATGGCGAAAAAGACTACCGATACCGCGACTCTGGCCAAGCCCCGCAAGGCCCGCGCGGCGACCGTGAAATATTTCCTCGCGGAGATCGAGGGCAAGGTCGGCCGCGTGCTCGTCGTCGCGCACAGTCAGGTCGCGGCGATCAACGCGATCGTGAAACTCACGCCCGCAACGCCGATGGACCTGTTGCAGGCGGGCAAGAACGGGCTCGACGTGCTGGACGTCACGCGGCCGACGGAGCCCGCGCCCGCGTCGCTTGCGGCGGTGGCGTGATGGCCGCCGCAGACAAGGCCATATCGGTGACGGCCCCCTCGGCCGTCGCGGTCCCTCAGTTCACGTTCGAGGCCTTGCAGAAAATGGCCGCGAGCATGGCGAATTCCGGCATGTTTGGATTCAAGGACGAGGCGCAGGCGCTGTCGCTCTTGCTTATTTCGCAGGCCGAAGGCCGTCACCCCGCACTCGCCGCTCGCGACTACCATGTGATTAAAAACTTGCCGTCACTGAAAGCGGACACGATGCTGTCGCGGTTCCAAGAGTCGGGCGGCTCGGTCGAGTGGCATGTGCTGACCGACGCAAAAGTCGAGGCCACGTTTCGGCACCCGCAGGGCGGCGCGGCGCGACTCGACTGGACGCTTGAGCGCGCGAAGCAAGCTGGGCTCGCCGGCAAAGACAACTGGCAAAGATTCCCGCGCGCGATGTTGCGATCTCGCGTGGTGACGGAAGGCGTCCGCACGGTATTTCCCGGCGTCGCAGTCGGCATCTACACCCCCGAGGAATTGCAGGACGGCGCGGCGGAGATTGATGTCACTCCGGTCTCGCCGGTCTCGCAATCCGACGCCGTTGCCGAGGTCGCGCACAAGCGCGCGGGATCGCTGACCGATGAGGAAATCGAGGCCGCCGTGGATAGCATGAACAACGCCACGTCGCTCGATGAACTCAAGGCCGCGTTCTCGGCCGCCCAAGCGCACGCGAAAACGGCCGGCGACAAGGCGGCGCTTGAGCGGTTCGCGAAGGTCAAGGACTTGCGGAAGGAGTGGGTTCAGAAGGAGGCCGCCGAGTGACCTCCCTGCGCCTGTTCGAAATCTCCAAGCAACTGCGCGACCTCGCCGAGCTGAGTCTTGACGAGGACATTCCGCCCGAGGTCCTTCGCGACACGCTCGAAGCCGTCGAGGGAGACTTCGACGCGAAAGCCGTCGATGTCGCGAAGTTTATCTGTTCGCTCGAAGCCAACGCCGCCGAGGTCGCGCGCGCGGCCGAGATGATGGCGACTCGAGCGAAGCGGATCGAGCGCCGCGCCGAGAACGTGCGCGCGTATCTTCTCTATCAGTTGCAGTCCGTGAACAAGGCCCGCATCGCGACGCCGGAGCTGACGATCAAGCGCGCAACCAATCCGCCTGCGGTGCAGATTCGCGAGCTGCGCGACATCCCGGACAAGTATTGGGTGCAGCCGCCGCCGCCGGACAAGCGGATCGACAAGAACGCGCTCAAGGCGGACTTGAAGGCGGGGATTGACGTGCCCGGGGCGTATATCGAGTCGAGCGAGCGGCTGGATATCAAGCTATGAGCGAATGGACCCCCTGCGCCGATCGCCCACCGAGTCACGCGGACGCGCCCACCCCGCACGGGGACGTCGAAATCACGGGTGCTCCGAAGGCGGTGGCCTTCGTCGTGAAGACCTTGGCTGAGCGCGAGATGATTCTTGAAGCGATGCAGACCGTGGGCTTTACGCTGCCCGAAAGCGACGCGCAGCGCGAGGAACGGCGCGCAGAACGCTTGAGCCTCATCAACGCGCTGCGGGCGATCTTCGGGGTGACGGGCGGACGCGCGCGCGATAATCCCACCTCGGGGATGATCGCGCGCGTGCATGAACTCGCTTCCGAGACCCTGATTAAATGGGGGTTGTTCCGGTGACTCCGCGCCAGTTCAGCGCACTCATCGAAAAGACCGGCTTGAGGAAGCCCGAGGCCGCGAAGCTCCTCGGGATCCACACCCGCACCATCTACAAGTTCACGAGCGGCGAGTCCGAGGTGCCGCGCACCGTCGAGTACGCGATGCGGTGGATTGCCCATTGCGGCGCGGACGAGCATCGATTGAAGACAGGAGATCCATGACGCGCCACTGCTGCATCGTTTGGGGTACCTGGAAGTGGGAGAACTGGCATCTCTACCGCCTGCGTCCGCGTGCGAACGCGCAGGGCACAGTGCGGTGGCAGGGCACAGTGCGGTGGCAGCAGTGGGACCGGATCCTGTGAGTGCGATCTGGCTTGATGAGGACGAACTCTTCCTGCTGACCGGATACCGCCAGCGGTTCCGGCAGCGGGCGGCGCTCGCCGAGCTACGCATTCCGTTCCGAAGCCGCCCCGCGGACGGATTCCCCCTGGTTGAGCGCTCGCAGTTTGACGGGGGCATCGTGCCGAGGAAACGCAATGAGCCGAAATATCCGGAGGCGAAATGAGTCGCGCGCGTGAGAAGCACAAGCATCTGCCGAAGTACGTCTACCTCGTGCATGGCGCCTACTGGTACCGGCCGCCGAACGGGAAGAACGAGCGCCTCGCGGCCGAGGGCGACGAGTCCGGCATGTACCGCCGCTATGTCGAGGTCATGCAGCCGGTGCCGGTCGTCACGCGCGAGGGCGCGACGCTCAACGAATACTTCGACCGCTACGTGCGCGACATCCTGCCCGAGAAGGCCCCGCGTACGCAGAAGGATTACGTCCGCCACATCGCGATCCTCCGCGAGACCTTCGGCCACATGCTGCCGAACGAGGTGGAACCGAAGCACATCGGCCGCTTCCTCGACGTACGGGTGGGGAAGGTGCAGCGCAATCGTCAGGTCGCGGTCTTAAGCGCGCTCTACAACGTGATGCTCGGGAGCTGGTTCGTCGCCGACCGGAACCCTTGCGCCAAGGTGAAGCGCAACCAGACGCGGCCCCGCACCCGGTATGTGACCGACGAGGAGTTCGCGCTCGTGCGCGCCGCGATGCCGACGTGGCACCAGATCGCGATGGACCTCGCGCTCCTCACCGGCCAGCGCCAGGGGGATCTCCTCGCGCTCAAGTGGGAGGACGTGGGGGCGGATGGGATCTACGTGCAGCAGGGGAAGACCGGCAAGAAGATCCGCATCGCGCTCTCCCCGGCGCTCGAGGAGGTGCTCGGGCGGGCGAAGCGGATGCTGCCGAGCCTGCCGCGGAAGTACGTGCTGCGGCAGTTGAAGAGCGGCCAGGGCTATACGGGCGAGGGCTTCCGGTCGATCTGGCAGCGGCGCATGAGGAAGCTCGTGCGCGCGGGGAAGGTCGAGGCCTTCGCCTTCCACGATCTCCGGGCGAAGACGGTGTCCGATTCCGCGACGCTCGAGGACGCGTTCGAGCGCGCCGGCCACCAGAACATGCAGATCACCCGGCGCACCTACGATCGGGGGATCCGGCTCGTCAAGCCGCTCAAGTAAGCGGCCATTCTCAACACCCCCCAATTATTCTCAACACCGACGTGCGAGATATGACACTGCAAGCCTTTGATTTAGTTGGTGGGCCATGAAGGACTCGAACCTTCAACCACCGGATTCGCTGTCCGTGACTTGGGTGGCTCGTTATAAGGTGGGCGCATGGTTCCCGATCCCGCCGCCGCCGCCGCATCCGACGTATCGATGGCCAGACAATGACTAAACCCCCCCGCTCGGTCTCCGAGTACATGGCCACCATCGGCGCGAAAGGCGGCCGAGCGAAGGGCCAGCGCAAGGCCAGACCGCCCGAGCACTACGCCAAGATGGTCCGCGCGCGGCTACGGAAGAAGTTGGATAAACGATCAGTTTGACTGACGCAAGCGGCTTGCGTATAGTGTGACCCATCGGCCCGGTGGTCGGGCTGGAGGAGAGGGAAATGCGACTAGCGCACATCGTAGAGTGGGATCGGTCAGGGCAATCCTGCATCGCGCTGATTGACGGTGATCGGATCGTGGCGCGGTTCAGCGATTGGAAGGCGGCGCGAGCGGCGTATCGCGCAGCGGTGATGTCATGAGCGCCGCGCAGACTGAAGCCCAACGCCGTTACCTTGCGACCGCTGCGCATCACGAGCGCATGGCCGAGGCATTTCTGCGCCTCGGCAAGCTGGAACACTGGCGCGAGGCCGTGCACGCGGCCAAGGCTGCCCGTGAATCCGCCCTAGCCAGCACGCTGGCTGCGGAGACGCTGAAAGTAGGTGCGCTGTGAGCCGCCTAGTCACGCATCGCGAAGTGCCGGCTTTGTTTGGCGCTGGCTTCATGGGTCACTCTTGGTGTTGCGTCATGCACTACCCGGACGGCGATAGGTTGGGAGCGCAGTGCTCTACAGGATCTGCCGTAGTGCGCGCGCAAGAGTTCAACCCCTTCACTGGCGATCGCCTCTCGAAAATCACGCCATACACCATCTACACACGCGCAGGCAAAGGCTGGCGCAAGGTCACTCGCTCAGCGGCGGTGCTCGACGGAGAAGCGTTCGCCGAGGAGCGCGCCTCATGACCGGCCTCGGCCCCGACAGCCTCTCGACCCAGTACGCCCGACGCCTCGCCGCCCAAGCGGCTGCCCGCCACATGCGCGGCGAGCTCATCAAGGGTTTGATCGGTATTACGGTGTCCGCCGCGCTCGCGGTCATTTGGGCTGTTGTGGTGATGTCATGAACTATCTGTACGTCCTGACCGCTTACAACAACCCGACCATCTACGCCTATGGAAGCCGCGAACAGGCCGAGCGCTACGCCGAGTATCTCGACGGGGGGCGGACCCACAACCTGTATCAGGTCGAGGAGCCCGAGGAGGAGGACTACGTGGCCGCACACCCGGAGGCGGTCATTGACCTGCAGGCCGAGCTCGACTTGATCCGGGAGTGTCTCGATGCGCTGCCCGGCGCGGCGCAACAGGTCTACGGCGGGTGGATCTGGATCACGGACGGAGGGGTCGAGCACGCTTGGTCCAAGCGCTCGACGCGCACGGCCTGCGAGGCTGCGGTCATGGACGTCGTGATGCGGAACGGCGATCACGTGCTTAGAGAGCACGACAGTCTCGACGACGAGGTGCAGTCATGAGCCGCCCCCTATTCCTTGAGACCCTCCGCAATCTCGCCGCGTGCGCCGACCAGCGTCAGCGGTTCGCCGACACCTTCGGTGAGTCCGTGGACGTGACGCCGGAGCTCTGCGTGAGCGTAGCCGACCAGTTCAGTTGGGATTGGGCCGCGGAGCATCTGCTCTCACCCGAGGCGTGGGCCGAGTACGAGCGCGCGACCCGGCCGGCGTGGGCCGAGTTCGAGCGCGTGTGCGCGGAGACGTTCGGGCGGTTGTACGTGGAGGTGCAGTCATGACGCCGTACTACCGCATCCTGCAAGGGAACGTCCTCGCCATGCACGTGAGCGGCCCGGATCAGGACGACTATATTTTGGTCCAGCGCGTCCCGAGCGGCGTGCCGGACGAGCTGCACGTCTCGGCCTTGCGTCGGCTCACGGACTCCGAGGCGCGGCAGTCGCTGACCGAGCATCCGCAGTGGGTCGCGCGCAGTCAGGGGGCGGCATGACCGGCCGCACCGTATTCGCGTGCGACTGCGGCTGGCGCGGCCGAGAACCCGCTATCTTGGCCCGCCAAGAGTCCGTCGAGTTCTGGGGTGCGGTCGAGACCATGACGATCCACTATGGGAGGGGCCCGGAATGAGGACACTGCGCATTGCGCTCTTTGAGAAGTCAACCGACGCAAGCTATCAGGCGATCGCGCGCGAGGAGAGCGAAGGTACCTTCACGGACATGGGCTACCTTCGCGTCAGCGACTACGTGACGGTGGACTTTCCCGCCATCCCCGCCGCCACAGCCGCGCAACTCGAGGCGCTTGCGAGTGAGGAAGCCCTCGTCAAGCGGTATGCCGACTCACGCCTCGCGGCCATCGCCGCCGCTCGAGCAAAGCTCACGGTGCCCGAGTGACCGTGGCCCCGATCAGTGCCGAGCAGGCGTTATCTCGCCTCGCCGCAGACCTCTTGGCCGCGCCGACGCTCACCCCGGCGCGGATCGTCTCGGCGCTCTCGGTCGCCTACACCCTGGGCGCGCTCGCCACCCTACAGTCCGAGATTGGCATGGCCCAGCGCGCGGAGCTCTCGGAGGGGGCGCTGCAATGACGCGCGTCAAGCCCGATGAGACGGCCCGCGAGCGCTTAGCCCGGCTCCGCGCCGAGTGGGTCTACAAGCGCTCGCTTGGGCACACGGATTACCGAGACGCCATGACGGTGACCCAGCGCGCCGTCTGGAACGCGCGGGTGTTGCCGCGGGTGCAGCGGGCTAAGCTGTGGCTCCTGCCGAAGCCTGCGACGTGGCCGGCGAACGTGGTGCGATTGCCGAGGGTGCGCCGATGAGCCGCCAATCCGCGGCCGGGGTTTGAGTCGTAAATGTTCAAGCCGCTAGGCATCGATCTGTTCTGCGGTCTGGGCGGCTGGACGGATGGCATGCTGGCCGAGGGCTACGATGTGGTCGGCTTTGACATTGAGCGCCATGAGTATGGCGAGCACCGCTATCCTGCGCAGCTTGTGCTGCAAGACGTGCGCACGCTTGACGGGCGGCAGTTCAAGGACGCTGCGCTGATCGTCGCGTCGCCGCCCGACAACACGCTGTTTGAATCGTGCTTCCGGATTCAACGTGAGGCGTCCGAGGCCGCCGGCCACATGGTGCCACTCGTGGTCGAGAACGTGAAGGGAGCGCAGAAGTGGGTTGGTCGCTCGCGATGGAACTACGGCAGCTTCCATCTGTGGGGCGACGTGCCGGCGCTGATGCCGTTCGCTCGAGCTGTCGCGAAACGGCCGGGGCACGACTGGAATCGCTTCAAGCAGACGGGCGAGGTTTCCCCTCACTGGCGTCTCAACGGCGAGGACTCCATCAAGAACCAGGGCGGCTCGTGGTTCAACGTGGCGCACAACACGACAAGCGGTAAAGGCGCGAATCCAGATGGCCGGAAGCATAAAGGGTCCGGCGCAATTTGGTTTGACACGGGGCCTGCGGCCTTCGGCAGCAAGAGCAGCAAGAGGAAGATGGCTTCCGCCCTTATGGCGAAAATTCCGCTGCCGCTGTCAAGGCACATCGCAGCGACTTATAGACCAGCGAATCGGGAGGACGCGGGGCGATGAAACGAGCGTACACAGTCAAAACGGAACTCGGCAACAGCTGGAACAGTTGGGAGTACATGGTGATCGCCGACAGCGCCGAGCGCGCTGTGAAGATCGCCCTGCGCCAGTCAGTCAAGGACAGCGGGCAGAAAACCAGCGACGGCCAGCGGTGGCGCGTTACCGTCCTCACGGAACGCGAGGAGCGGCCAGTCACATGAGCGCAGAGCAGCGAACTACTGAAACGCCGCCCGCTCCTAGTGCGGACGAGCGACGGGAATCAGGTAAGTGACTGAATACACCACAACGGGGATAACCGTGA
>Ga0116229_10000370_pt1 | contig 57330 bp, 46 predicted proteins | sample S1TSphgellanicum_3_FD_87313 | JGI IMG/M metagenome (GOLD analysis project Ga0116229, IMG submission 87313) | Host-associated microbial communities from peat moss isolated from Minnesota, USA - S1T2_Fc - Sphagnum magellanicum MG | ecosystem: Host-associated > Plants > Peat moss > Unclassified...
GGAAGGTTGTAGACATGTGTAGTCGGCGTTGTGCGACTAGCATGATACTTTGTGGGGTCGGGGTGGGTGGGGGGGTTGTGGGGGGGGGGGGGGGGGTGGGTGGGGGTGGCGGGGGTTGGGGAAGCTATATGTCAGAAATCCAACCTCTACATCAGCTTCTATTGTAGGTGCCTTTTTTGGGTCAGATCCAAAAGTAGGAAATGACAAGCAACCTTCAGCAAATACATCTTGATTCTTCCCATACTTGACAATTTGAGGGTTGACAAGGACATACTCCTCCCCTCGACCTCTCTCTCCCACAGGGTTGTACACCATGAGCCTCACATTCACCCCAACTTGTGGTGCTGCCAGACCCACTCCATCAGTCCTGTACCATTCCCCACATATTTTATAACCAAAATCTCAGAGCACTGCAAGTATTACAGTCATCACCCATGTATGCCTCTTTAAAACATGTCAAGAAATATCTGGAGCCTTCTTCTGGCCATGCTACTTGCTGCATTAAGGACACACAGTTGTAGTTGAACTTTTGAGCATACACATGAGGAAACTTAGAAATTCATCCACTAGGCAAATTCTAAACCAAGCAAATTTCATGGTTCTTTTCACAACATGAACCATGAGCTAAGCATTTTGAATAGTTTTTTTGGTCTCATCTCCAGGCATTCTTTGTAGATGACATCATCTTTCTGGGTGATGTCAAGGATCTGCAGAACTAGCCTTGACTACCCGTACATTGAAAACAAAACCACAAGAACAAACTTACAACAACCTCATATTGATGAAATTGCAGATAAATCTTCACAACAACAATTCAAAGGTAACAAGACAATGAGTGCAGTCATAACATTATGAGAGCCATTCACAAAGTGTCAGACAATCACAGATAGCAATTTTGAGCTGCCATGACAATTGTAACAATCTGTAAGATTTGTCTTGACTGGGATTGACAGACATGTCAGACTTGAGACTGAGTAGCAAGAGAGATACTCACTTGTACATAATATCAAACATTTCTTGAACAAGCTGTTGAAGCTTCTCATCAAAAACATTGATTATTTTGTTCTTTGCCCGCAACCTTGGATCTGGATATAAAACTACCTGCAACGGTGATTCATACTCTATCTGACCAGCTGCACCAACAGAAGAAAAGCACAGGTCACCATATTTCCACATCTCCTTTCACAAGATCCAAGGAACACAGTATCACAAGTTCAAGACTCCATTGCCGCAAAATACCATCATCAGATTACATTGCTCCTTGTTCCTGCAGAGTTAGAGCAAGAGAGAGAATGTATGTATGTGTGTGTGTGCATAGGAGTGTCAGATGCAGGATCAATCCATGCACTGGTACATAGACACGTTTTGTTGATTTTCCTCTCTTTTTTTAGTGGTTCAGAGATGATGGCCACTCTCTTCAAGCAATTCTCAATGCCATCTTGTGAGGAGGAGAAGAGGAAGTAAGTCTTATTGTAGAACTCACGGTCGCAATCATAGTTTCCTCACTCTCCGGCACAACCACCACAGCAATTCCTTCTGGGAATTTTTATTTTAGTTTATTTTTGGGAGAAAGTGAGAAAAAAAAGGCTTGCTTACAATAATCTGCTTCATCATTTCTGAGGCTCTGCAGCTCATGGAGTAGGCTCCGTCTGGCCGCCACAACAGTCGACAGCAACTCTCTTCTCGGCGACCTCTCACGCCATGCCTCAAACCCTACCCCAAGCTTTTTCATGTCCGTTTGACCCCACATAGAGGAACAAACTCCACATCTACCCACATCTTCCCGCACATGGCTTCGATACCAGCGGCGATGAAGATCAGGGAAGGAAGTGAAGCGCGCGAAGCCCAATCCTTTGGCAACGCAGAAGCCGGATTGATGAAGCAAAGCCGTGCAGGGGCGCCAAGAACCCCCAACTGTTCCTTGCATCTTCTTCCTCTTCGCGCCCCGCGCTCCTCGCTATCTCTCTCCCACAGAGGAACAATTTTACTAGGTATTAACAAAATCGAAGAACCACAAAACGCTCTTCTGCAGGCGAATGGCGGAAGGTATCTTCTATTTGACGAAAGACTCTTCCGTGCTGCTGGGTAGCTGCTTTCAAATGCCAAAAAAAAACATCTTGCAATAGGTACTTTATACCGCTGGGTAGAACAAAACATTTCTTGTCTATTTTTTGTTTGATTATTTCTGGATTTTTGGACAGAATCATTTGCAGAGCTGTCAATTCCAGTTCCGGTTGTTTGTTTGTTTTTTTGGTTGAGGGTAGTAGGCTGAGTGTGTGCATGTGATTGGAGTTCTTTTGTTTGAGTTTTGGGTGGATGGTCTGTGTGTAGTATCTAGGTGTGTTTGGAGTCGGTTTTTTGGGAGTTTTGAGTGGACGGTGTGTGTGTAGCATGTAGGTGTGTTTGGAGTTGAATTTTAGGTGGATGGTTTGTTTGTGGTGTGTAGGTGTGTTTGGAGTTTGTTTTTTGAGTTTTGGGTGGATGGTGTGTGTGTAGCATCTATGTGTGTTTGGAGTTGGTTTTTTGGAGTTTTGGATGGATGGTGTGTGTGTGTAGTATTGGGGTGTGATTGGTTTTTTGAGTTTTGGGTGGATGGGTGTTATGTGTACTAGGTATGTAGGTGTGTTTTTGGGGGAGGTCTTGGAAAGCCGTAGAATCTGTTTTCTTGTTGACAGAAAGGGGAGGGTGGGTTTTGGTCACCAAAAGGGTTGGTAAGGTTGGTAGCTATGGGAATTGATAGATGGTGGGAGGTTTATGGGTCCCAAGCTGTTGTGGGGACTCAATCACCATCTTCAGGATTACTTTTAGTCTTGACAGGACTGCCTTTGACATTAAGCCCTGTTTGCATTTCTGTTGGAATTGAAAAGGGAGGGATTAGTGGATCTGGTCTGCATTGGCCAGCTTGCAGGTGACAACTCCAGTCTCCGTGGTGTGCAGCTTGACTTGCTTAGCTTGCTTACAGGTGGTCATGCTGTTGCCAATTCAGATTGTGCCAACCAGTTGGATTGAAGTGGCGTGGTGGGTTTCCCACATCATGTGGAACTGCAGTATGCCATAATGCAAATGCCACACCCAAGGTAAACTCCCTCACATTCCTGAAACCACATCATGGTTTCAGGAATCTTCTTCTCATTTGTGTAAACTTGATAATCTGTTGATTGGATTATTCTCCTCCTCCTCCTCCTCCTTCTTGGCTGGATGTCATGTTCTCTGAGAAGGATTTTTGAGTGAAGTTCATCTGAGGAGGAAATTGCTTATATGGATTGATGTGGAAATGAGATGTGGTTGCAGATTTCAATAACCACAAGCACATCAGCAGGGCTAGAGCAGATTCTACCACAGCTTTACTACCACTTTCAGTCAACTGGGTTAGTGCCTTCATAGTTATATACCCACGTAGACTGAACACTAGTCTGAGATATTTTGTTCAAATCTGTGAATGATCTATGAATCTTATTTGCAGCAGTTTTGGACACATTGTGTCACAGTTGATACTCTTTTTCAGGCACAGATTGGAGAATGAAGTTGTATGTGAATGAATGCAGGGCATGATGGTGATTCATTGCACCAAGGAGCTGGGAGATAAGCAGGCAAAAAGGTTTGGCATTTTGCCATGCTTTTTCTAGCTAGAATGGAAATTAGGGTTGATGGTTCTGCATTCACTTGTTATTGTTGTGCTAGCCAACACCATGACCAAGTCTTGCCATTTGCTTCCAGAAATGGGACAGAAACTTACTATGCTGGTTTTCTTTATAATTTCTTGCCCTAAGTTTGAGCAGATTCTTGTAGATTTATCTACATGCACTGTTGGGAGCTGACAAAGTCACTGGACAATAATGGCAGCTAGTTATTGCCACATTCATGATGAAATTGATGGTCTGATCCTTTTGTGTGTGATACAATGAATTTTGTGACTGTAATCATTGTGTCATCTGTGTTTTAGTTTGACTGGAACTGACACAATGGTTACCTTTAATGTGTCTTTTTGGAGTTTTTCTCTGCTATATGCATGAGTATATTGTTATAACTGTTTTGGTTTGGTAAGAACTGACACAGCATGTTTATGGATTTTCTCTCTGCAACCATATTGATAGATTTCCTAGCAGGGGGGATAACATGCGTTAGTGGCTCAGAGTCCTGATCAATTGATACTGTTAGGAGATAATATTGGTGTTGCATGTTTGTATTATATTTGAATATAGAAAGATGGAAGCATCTGAACAGACACATGTTTTGTGCAGTCATATTTGGAATGAAACTTGGTTGTCAGGGTTATTTTTTAAGCCCTGTAACTACAAGCTTTTTTGTGAAGCAGTCCCTCAATATAGAAATGCCCATTGTTTTTGCTAGGGTAAGCGGTGGACCTCAACAACACAAGACACAGCAGTGTTCCCCTCATTTCAGCACTGTTTTCTGTGTTAAGAACCAGTGAGTGATATTCAGGGATCCTCTCTTCAGGTCCTCTTGAAGATATTGCATCATTTTGTTTGCAGGATTGTACCCCAATAGAAAACTTCCTAATGATCCTTCATGGGGGTTCACTATGTGAGAGCAGGAAGCATGTATGGATTGGATAATTCATCTTGACACTGATGAGTTGCTTCACCCAGCAGGTGCTACAGAATATTCACTGTGATTTCTGCTAAAGATGTAGCAGCTGACATGGATATGGTGGTTTTCCCAAATTATGTAAGTTGAGTTCATGGCATGCTGGAAGATGTGAGAAGATGTGAGAAGTCCAAAATTGCCTTTTCAATGTGCTGTTGCTCTAAAAGCAGAATCTGATTCTTGTTGGCATGTCCTAAGAGCTTCAGATGGCAGTTTTTATTGCTTCATGTTCCAGAAGTTGTCCCTCTGCTCTTTTGTCTCCTTTTTCTCTTCTTCTCTGAAATTCAGCACATCCTGCACTTCATGATCTGGAATTGGCATCAATGTCTCGTTCATACTTGTTTTCATTTTTGTCCTCCTTTTTATTTCCTTTGGCACTGACTCTCTCTGCCCTGTGATGAACCACACATAGTCTAGACCTGATCTGTTTGATACTGGGGTTCCTGATGCACAAGAGTGCTATTGAACGTGACAACATCAAGGATCCCTTCAGTGAGGTCAGTGGAGAGTGAGTCTTCTGGTCATTTCTGTCATCTGTTTGGTGCCACCTGCTCTGGAGTGCAATGCTTTATGCAACAAAGGAATGATGCCAGAGTTCTTTTTGACACAGAGTCTCTACTTAAACAATACCCTTACATGTGTTGTTCACTGTCTTTGTTTATAAGAGCTGCAGGTATCCATGTTCAAGAACAACTATGACCATGTCACCAAGGAGACCTATTTCGGACTGCACCAAGAAGCCACTGATGGTAACTTCTTGACCTATGGAAATGGCTGCTTCCTGCATCCAGGAAAGCTTGAGGCCTGATGGAGCTCATCAGTGGCACAACTACATGAAAACACCCAAGTGAGAGAACAAGCCTTTTGCAAGCAAGAAGTTGGGTTACAGAAAGTCTCTGAGTTTACAAAAGCTTGAGTTAGGGTTACAGAAAGCTTCTGTAACTCAAAGACATTTCTTTGAAGAAGTTGAGGCATCAGTTTGTGCTCTTGGTTGCAATGGAGTTATGTTTACTCTTAACTAGTTTTGTTGGCTGCAGACATACCCAGGTGAGGGATTTGGTGTTCCCCTTGGACAGGAGCTGAGTTCTAGGGTTCTAAGTTGTCTGTCTCTTAAAGGTGAGTGAGTTTGCACATTGCAGTGAGATAAAATTTGAGGAGGCAGCAGTTCTACATTAATCATACACCAAGTTTAAGATCTAACCTCTTGGCATGACCGGTGTGGGTGCAAACCTACTAAGGAGGATGTAAAGTGCTGCTTCATGCTTGAGTTTGATCATGTGGTAAGCGTTCTGTTCTTTGCCATGTTTGACATAACAGTATGCAAGGCTTCCAAGTAGTTTCTAATAGCCTGTTTCAATGCATGTTTCAATGCAATAGTAGTTTCAATGCATGTCCTTGACATTATAGGTACAAGGAGCATGTTGTCTGGATGGACAAGGAGCATGTTGTCTGTATGGACAAGGAGTTGAACTTTGAGCTGATGAGGAAAGGCCTCTTAATCTGTATCTATCACCCCACAGGTAAATACATCTTTTAACCCTCTTGTACTTAATTTCATAGTTGTTCTGACAACCTTGATATTGTGAATTTGTTCCTGCTTTATTTGTAAAATTTTAGTCCTCAGTGGAGTTCAGACAGAAGATGATGTAAGATTGGGTTCTTGTTCAGGTGATTGTACAAGGACTGCAGGAGGCAGGGGTTTTCAGTGATGCACTGCACGTGGGGCAGACTCATCTTGAGAAATCAGTCACCAGAGGTCTTCATGTCATCTGTCTCTTGGCCCAACAGCATCCAAGCTGCTGCCACAGGTGAACTGACAATTGTGAAGGAATTTCAAGCTGCAAAGTGAAGAGATAGATAGAGTAGGGGGCATAGACAAGCACAAGAATGTAGTTAAGGAGCAAGCTACAGACAGAAGAAAGCTTCTTGAACTCAGCACTGATGGACCCCCAGACATGGAACAAGTTGGCCATTTATTCTTTCAGGGCTTGGTATGTGGTTCTTGAAACACCTTCTTCGAAATTCACCAACTTCACTTGTGATGCTTGACATGTTTCTAGATTGTATTCTGTATTCAGGGTTTATCAGAACTTGATTCTTTCAGTACGCAGAGAATTCAATGGTTGTCTTCAGTTATGTGTGGCCATGGAAAAAGAATGTTTGTGGTGATGGGTGTTATTATGTGCCTGGTTCCTGTAGACATTAATCTGTGATTTGCAATTTTGCTATCGTGTGAGGAAAATTGGAGGTATCACTCTTGATATCAACTTGGTACTAACCTTGATACCTCCAGTTCCATAACAGCATCAGTGATATTGGACTTGACAATATCAAGTTGTCTATCACTCATTGTTGATCCAATTCTGGCGAGAGCATGTCCTGGTGACACTTTACCATGCTTGATTTGCATCATATTTTTATTTCAAGCAAATTGTGGGGTCTAGATAGATACATTAATACATATCAAGGAATATATCCCAGTTGATTCAATGTTGCTTCATGACCTAGTCCAGGAACCAAGTCTCCAAACAACATTTAAAAAGAGATAAACATAGATATAAGAATTGGGTTATTCAAAATTAACAAGGGTTGTGTCACACTCTGGCCTTGCCATTTACACTAAAAAGTATCTTAAGGCAAAAGAAGAATTATGAAAACTCAAATGTTTCAGCATGTAAAAATATAATCTTCAAAAAGTCCTTGAAAAGAAACCAAAATCCTTCAAGATATCATAACTCTGTAACTAATCTCAAGTTTCAACACGAGCTGAAATATCATCTTTCAAAAATCCTCCTATAAAAATAGATCTATTACCTAGGGGCCGAAATCCCTTAAGCTACTATACTCTATTATGAATCTAAACACAATATACTTGCCTTAGGTAGGAAAGGCCGACAAAGATGAAAAACTTTGGTTTCACCTTTCTACAAGGATAGGAAATGTATTCTAACATAGGGTTTGTATAAAACACATCAACCAAGCCAGATACCCTACTCCAACTCCATCAACAACAAAACAAAACCTCAAAATAATTTGTGGAATTTTTGAAATATATATTGGAACTTAACAGTTCAAATTCATTTAACCTTAAATGCAAAGACTTTATATGTAGACACTAAGAGTTTGGAGGGATTTGGGTTTATTTGAAGAAGACCTATTTCATGTTTTAAAAGGTGGGCTTGATGATGTAAAACATGAAGTATGTGCAGGAAATGTAATTTTGACACTATGGCCGTGTGAGAATTGTCTTTGAATTCTATTACATAATTAAGGCTACATGTCACCATGCTACAACAATTTGTCAAACCATAAATAGGAACAACAAATTAACTCTAGCATCAGGCTTAACACATCTTGCACCCAATATATATATATATTTGTACCTCAATTGCAATGAATATCTTAAGCATCTTCCTTGCACCACCATTTTAAGAAAAAATATCATGGTGCAATGATTAGAAACAGCCCTTCATCTCAAGGTTCAGGATTTAATTTTTTTCTCAATTTTTCTTTTCCATGAATGTATGAAAAAAAGGTGCAATCCTTCAGCAATTTCTTCGAGCAAGCTTATTCTCAATTTTTTTTCATTTTCTTCCATGGACAAATAAATTAAAAATGCATTCCACAGGCAATTTCCTCAAGCAAGTTTCTTGGGGAAGCCAAGGACTTGCAGGCTTCCCCAAGAAACTTGCAATTTCCTACTGAAGAGGGGAATTAACCAAGTTTTCCTCGACTTTTCTAAAAGGGAATTGCAACTTCCTCTTGGCAAATGGGCCCAAGTTCCCTAAGAGAACATGCTTCCTCACAACAAAAGAGGCCCAAACACATGTTTTCTCGAAGAACTTAGCATGTTTCCTTGACAAACTTGGACTCATTTGTTCCAAGGAACCATGTTTTCCCAGAGTACTTGGACCCATTTGCTAAGAGGAACCATGCTTCTTCATGAAACTTAAACCCATTTGCCTTGGGAACCATGTTTCCCTATGGAGCAAGGGCCCTTTTGCCCTAGGAAGTTGCAAGTTCCACTCCTCCCCCAAAGAAGGTGGGGAAAGTTGGTTAAGTCCCTTTCTTTGAGCTGGGGATGTTGCGAGTCCTTGTCTTCCCAGAGAAATTTGCTTGCAAAAGTTGCTCAAGCATTACAATTTCCTTTCATCCATCCATGAGAGAAAATGACAATTTCACAAAAATAATTGAACCTTTGGGCTGAAGGGGATGATTCTAAACTCAGAACCACAATTTGTTTCTTAAAATGGTGACCACAAGAAAAATACTGAAAATGTTCATCACAATTGGGGGATAATTTTTTTTTTTAAATTTAAATTTCTTGTGGGCAGTGGGCACTATCCTGCACCTGTATTGAGCCAAGTGTCCCATTTAATTTGTTGTGATCTTTGTGTTAACATGAAGTTAATGCATGGTCAGACACATAAAATGTTCATCAACTTTGACACAAATATAGGTTTTACCATGTTGAAAAATCTAACAGAAATTTGTACTTTTATTTTTCATTTTCCATTGAAGTCAAAACTATTTATCACAGTTTAGATTCAAATAAACTCAACTTTGTACTTAACAAAATGTTAGCCAAAAATATAGCAATTATATGATGGCAACCAAAACTGATGTCGGATCACTTCATGGGGTTGGGATATATATATCAATATTCTTGCCCAACACTAGTCCATAACATCATTGAGATTCAAACCATGTTTCTTATGGAATAGATAGGTAATGCAAATATAACTTTTAAAATATTTCCACACAATCATCAAAATTTCTAGAGGAGAGTCATATTGACTATTGGTCTGTCATCATGTATTTTGTAATCCCAACCTGGTCATGGTATGTCTCCAAAAATTCATTATTAGTAGGAAATAGGTACCATGGGACCACTACCAATTTTATACCAGTATGATTTATATATCAAGTTTACCATATTATGAATCAGTGAGATACTGGTATTGAAAAAAAAATCTTTTTAAAAAAATTACATTGCATAATTTACAATTGGTGTGATGTCCAAAAGAAAGCACGTGACAAGCATTAGCCCAATCAATTAGTGTGAAGTGCATTGAGATACACTGTCAACCAAAATGAGGGAAGGAGAAAGACCTCCAATCACCCTCCGCTTCTATACTTCTACTACTAAGGTAAAAACTTTGAACTTTACACATCACTTTCCTATTTTGAAAAGAAAAAACCAAAAGGAACCAAGGGAAGGGTACGCATGGATCCTTCGTATGGGTAAAATTGGTATCTAAAATTCTAATACTAAACTAGTTTCGTTGAGCTATGGTTTCTCCAAAACCCGTCTGGGGGCCAACTTGGTATTAGGCCAAGTATTACCGAAAAGAGTACTGGATTAGTATAGTCTTCAATATCACTATTGATACCATTGTTGATATTAGTTTTAAACTTATCCACACCGACATTGGTAATATCCTTCTTGGAATCAAGGAATCTGATTTCTCTGTCAGTAGATATGGAGAGAAGAAGATCTATTAAATTTGTAGGGTAGGAATGTAGATATGTAAGCTTCACATTGAGAGACATCAAGTATTTGATGTTCTATAAATATAACATCTTCATCTCCATGTGCATAGGGGTGAAGCTTTAATCATGCTCGATCCTTTTTTGGTTATAGATAAAGTTATTTTTTATGCAATAGATTTATTGATTGATGGATTCATCTTTGTAAAAAATTCATTATTTTTTATAAATAAATTCAACATTTTTCATATAGTTGACTACAACTATTCTATTATCATAGTACCTAGCTTGGTTCAACAATAAAGTGCCTAATAACAATTTTTTTGGGTCATTTATGTTTGGCAATAAATGTAATAATATTTTACAATTTGATGTAAGGTAATTAGATATTTAAACAATGATGATAAAGATGTGTATGCACATATTGGTCTATGGTACAATTCTTGTCGTGCTTTCTTTCTTCATGTTTTAGCGTTGGGTCCTTTTCAATGTTTGGATTTTACTTTTTTTGGTGCTACAAGGATATTGTTGCAATTGGTATATAAAGTTTTTCTCATGTAAGAAAGTGATAATTGCATCATCTTTTGAATAAACTTGAAATTATAAGGTACTTAATGAGAGATGGTCTTTCAAAAGGGTCATCAAATTGTCCTTACTTCGCTTTTCACTAAAACTTCAACCCAACAACATGTAGAAAACAGTTTGTTGAGAGATAAAGATTTCAAACAAGAAGGCTAAAAAAGTTCAACATGTCTCAAGTTAATGTTGTTCAAAAAGAAATATATTGGAAGGCTAGAAAAATTTGCTACCATGGTCCTCACATATGAAAATATCAAGAAAAATGATGTTGGACAAGAACATAAGAAGGTGAAAGCACATTATGGGGGAGTCATTTTGGCACTTTCATAAAATGTATGTAAAGTATATTTCTGCAAAACATATTGCATTTAATTTTGGGTTTCACTTTTGGTGTTTGGGCTTGATATTTTGATTTTCACAAAATTAATGATATCTAACATTATTTGAAATAAATAAATAAAATTTAAAAGCTTAAATTCAAGGAATAATGAGTATATTTATGGTATATACAATACAATAGAGCTTGTTTTTGGATTGCACTAGGTTTAGGTTTTAATTAGTTGACCAAAAATTGTTTAAAATGAAATTTAAAAAACAACCCACTTCACATATCTTGTCAAAATGTTAATTTACCACATGCTTAGGGTCTTGCCCCTAAAACCGCCCATTTGTGATATAATAATTATCAAATTCTTCACATGGCTCACAAACTTATTCCAATCATATGGAATCACGATGTTTAATAGATACTACAAATTTCATAAAGACTAAAAATCATTTCAATCATTTTTTGAATATATTTGTACTTTTTTGTACATAACGATATACATTTTTTATCACAAATATAGTTTGGAATCACACAATATAAATTGGAATTTTCTTTGCAATTGAATTTTTTGTGTTATAATCTACCATATCATGCAAAAATTTTGGGAAAATATGTTCCAATATTACCATGGTTGAAGTTCAAACATGGACACCCCTAGAAAACAATACAATGTGACAACATTTTTGGCCCCCCCAGTGTGCTTTCACCCAAGAGAGAAATGGGGTGCTTACACAAACTAGTTTGAACCAAAGCTATGGCCATCAATTGTTGCAATTGTATAAAGGTATGATAACAATTTTCATGTTATTAATCATTTAAGAATGACACCAGGAAAACCATGCATCTTAGTCCCATATAAGACATTATCAAAAAAAATCTGATTGGTTTATAAACAAATGAATTTTGAAAAATAAATACATTCATTCAACACCTTGGGGCATAATTATAAAATTCACAAGTATAAGTCACCCATCCTAGAGGAATATCTTGCTTTAAAAGATGTCCAAATTACAAAGCTCCAAAAGATGTGTGAAGTAGGCCACATTTTTCAACATGTATTATACAACCAAATTTCCTTTGGGTGATGGTTGAAAGGATTTCCTTTGAAGTTTTCCACAAAAGTTTCTATGGATTCTTTGTCACAAGGAATGTTAAGCTTGCCAATTTGTCAAATAATACATGTGTTAATAATTCAAAACTTGGAACAAATGTAGCAAGTAAAATCCCAACAAATTGTAATGAGTAACGATGCAACATGAATTAATAGATTGCATAGCTAGTGAAGGTTTACAACATTCCTTCTTGGCTAGTAATAAAGAACCATTAAATAGAAGTTCACCTTGTCTCAATTGCATCTGAAAATACTTGCGAAATATAGGCAAGAAACAATTGAAAATTCTTAAGATGGAGGATTTTTTTAAAAATCACAATGGTGGTATCATCCATAGCAAGCAAACTTTGTTGCTTCTTCAAATCATGTTTGCAAGCAACACCTCAAACATTCACTCCCATCACCAATTGAAAGAAGAAGATGTAATGTTAATAGGTATGACCTAACATTTTTTGCAAATCATTCACCTATATTGGAAACATCCAACCAATTTGTACAAAAGATTTAGTTGGCCCACTTACATTTACAAGTTGAAAAACATCACCTACAACAAAACCAAAAGATGATTTGGTCAAATGATTGAACTAAAATGTTCATAAAATAAATATTTTTTGATTGGAAGAGAGTAATCATGTTAATGTTTTGGCCATTTTTATACTTTGCCGAATACATATTTAGGTTACAAATTGCAAATGTTATATTTTAAAGACCATTCAAACATGCCATCAAGTTTCAATTCAACAAATGGACAACATCAATGAATAACTAGCAAATTGAAAATGGACAAGATTATTTAATTAATCTACATATGAATATTTTAAAACTTCAAATCTTTAAATGGTTACATACATGTTGGAAAGAAATCAAAGAAATGTAACAAATAATAATGAAAGGTTAAAGGAAGTGTGGCATAACAAAAGTGTTTACTTTTTATTTTCAACTACAATCCATCAAGGTTAATGCCATTAACACTTTGCTCACCATCAACCCTAAAAATTTGACAAAAGTCTTTGAATAGAAATAGATTTTGATTTTATTACATTGAAATTAAGCATTGAGAATAATAATGTGATCACTAACCAAACATATTTTTAGTAGCTTCTTTAATCTTTACACCTTTTACAAAAAGACTATTTAACTAAAAGGCAAACCAAGGAAAATAATAAACACGCCAAATTTTATATTGTTATATGAAAACATTTAAACATTTGTTATAAAATCTTTAACTATTTAATTACTTTTCGTCTTAGGTTCATGTTTGTTTGATGATACATGGGTGTTTTTCCCTCGTATCCATCATTCCATCAAAAAACCTTTACATTACCAAGTACAAAATTTGCAATGTCAAGTTTTGTGTTCAAGGCCAAGGGGAGACTTTTCTTTGAATTTACAAAATATGTGAGTGAAAATATAAGGTCCCATATATTGATTTTTAAGTAAAATTTATAATTTAATTAGTTATACGATAGGGTCTTTTATTTTGAAAATAAAAATAAAAATAATATAGGATATACAATAATTCATGGTGTTAGAAAATAAAATTAAAAAAAAAACATATGTACAAAACAATTTAAGTATTAGTTTTTAGTAGATTTAATTAGTAGATTAGGAGCTTTTAACTTAAGAACTTTTATATTGTTTTCCATTTGTTTGGTAAATCATGTCTTCTACTTATTATCAATTGAAGCCTTATCTAATTGTTCATTATTATTTTGGAAAGTAAGTAATTTGTTTGACCTTGTCCTAGGATGATAATTATACTTTGATTCATGTGTTTTTTTTTTCATTTTCATATTTCATTCAAAACTTAGATGTGGTCTAGTATTTAACTTACTAAACAAACAATTATCAAATTCATATATTTTTGTAAATGTTTTCACAAGGTCTATGAAATAATGAAATTAAGTCATGAGGAATCATCAACATGATGTACACAATTAAAAGCAACATAATAAATTTGACAAACACATAAAATGCAATGGGTTAAGAATAATTAACTTATATTTTATTGTGATCATTTGAGGTGTTAAACATGTTATATTGCAAGATCATAGGAATTGTTGTCAAATTAGGTTTCTTGTTATGTTCATATTGTATATTTGGAATTAGTTAAAAATTGAACTTGCATTGGCCAATATTAGTATTTCAAATTACAAGGTGTATTGACAATTGTTATTGTTTTATCTCAAAATCTCATATTTATAAGTTGTAATAAAAATTACATCGGCAACAATTTTTTTTGACCTTGCTTATAGTGAAATGAATTGTTGAAAGACACTAAAATAACTATTCTTGCATGTCCAATCTCACTATGCAAGTGATCTACCTTTGAAAGAGCACTTTTGATTTCCTTTCCAACTCGAAGCTTACTAAAAATATACAATTTAAATACAAGAAAATTGAAATATGTGCATATTAAAAGACTAAATAATAATAAGGTTTGGAAAAAAAATCCTTCACTTCACCCCCCTCCCCCTAAATCCTTGGTTGATGCAAGTAGTTTAGAATTTAACATTTAGTGTCTCCTTAGGGCTCAAGGTTATTATAAAATGATAATAACAAATAAAAATATGTGGACAATGGAAAATTATTCAAAACATGTTTTATGACCTATGTGGTTTTGTTTTATTTAGAAACTACCAAAACAAACATTGCATTACGAATGTTTTCACACACCCATGGATTCCATACACTACATAGGCATTTCAAGGCCATATATCTCTATATCTTGAGCACTTGCAACTATTCCAATGTCCCAAAAGCCATTCAAGCATAAATAAATTTTTAAATAATCTTTTTTTAATTGACATCTAAAATGAAAATGTAACATATGGAACAATCATAAAATTAACACCTACTTGAAAGGATGCATAAACAACAACTATTGAACCTAGAACATACAAGTTTCATTTGTGATCATCTCAAGAATGTCTTCAACTTCCTCCTCATTTCTTGCCACATTCAATGTTCATTCATGGCACATATGCACATGGTGCATGTGTGATCACCTAAAATGTCATGATGGAAAACTCTTAAAAGATCAAAATGTAAGACGCTGGGGAAAAAGAAAAACCTTATGGCAACTAAAACTTCAAATGTAAAGATGAAACTACACATTTATGAACTTCGCCACTCCCATGAAGCTTTCATTTGATGCATTTTCTTTTTCACGAATATGTAAATTCTCAAACATAGAAAACTTCATACTTCCCAATGGATAGGAAGAACAAGGTATCAACACCACCATCATGCATTAAAGCTCTCATTTTTATCCAACCATTTCCTTTGGCATTTGTTGAAGCAAAATCTTGCCTATCCCTAAGGTTACAAGTACATGTATGAAACATGACATCCAAGGAAAAAGAAGGTGAAAATGGCCAATTAAACATTAGTAGAAACAATGAAGATGGAAAAAAATGACCTTCAACCATGTAGTGCACTACCATATTGATGCATACACTTATCATTTTCCACATCACAAAAATATTTATATAAAAAAAAAAAACACCTTAATTTGTGCATCATACCTAAATGACTCATACCTAAATCATTCAAAATACGACTTACCTTCAACAAGAATGAACCAAAGCCAAGAAAAAAAAAAACACAAAGTTGTGTGCAAAACAACTTGCATGAAACAAAGAAAAAATTACAAAGCAAAAAACATATTATGTTTTGGAATTCAACCCACAATTAAAGATTATATCCCAAACACCAAATAGTTCAAACACTCAAATGAATTTCAAATTAAAATGCAATTAACTATGCTAACTTAACTTATCACTAAATTAATTGTGACTCAACTAAGCAAATGAATTAACACTTTTGATAACCATGACTTTGCAAACCTAGCCCTTCCAACAATGTATGAGACCATAGGTTCAATGTTTGGTGTTTTGTAACACCCTTCTAAAATGTAAGAGATTATCATTCAAAGTTTGACACTTCCTTATGCTATTTTTCAAAATTTTGGCATAGTAGTAAAATATTTACCATAATTTTTGACAATTTCAAAAATATATAATGCCTAACCAAGCTAGGTACTATGATATAATATCTATCAAATATGGATTGAATATATTTGCACCACTAATAATTTATTCACTATTTAAGATCTTTGATATTTATCAAGATTTTATCGAAGATATCCAAAATACACAAGATTTTAAATCGAGAAAAAAAAAATTGAAACAAGATGGTAAATCAAAGCCTATCCTCTCACATTGGGTATGCAAGCCAACAATCATTCTACAAAGCCAAGTCCATCAATTTCTCAAATCAAACAACCCCAATCTAAACACAAAGTCTGATATATTTATACACGCATGAAAACATGTTATTTTGCATGGTTAAATATCAATTTCAGACATCAATGCTTTACCGAAGTAGGCAATGTGTCTTGTATGCTCATAGACTTCAAATCAAACAAGGCGAGATGATAATATACAAGTTCTACTGTATGCCCTACCCCACTCTTTCCAGGCAATGAGGAAGAAACAAGAAACCTGGTGAACTGTCAAAACATACTTGATAAAGAAGGTGGTAAGTAGGAGGTGGAAAAAGAGGAATGTTCAACTTTCCAAAGGCCTTTAGGTTTTTCCAATTGTAAATAAAGGAAAGCTAAAAGACGATTGGTTCAGAAACACAAATTGGCCAAGTTATGTGCCCAGATGCGAAAAAGAAAGTTTGGTAGATTAAGTTACTGCACTTAAACATTAGAAGATTGCTTTGTTGGTAGATTGTCCTACCTAACCTTCATTAAACCAAGGGGGCTAAACATTCATTTTCTAGGAGAGAAGCCAAACTATGAATTCAAACCTGTGATTACAAGTAGGGTAACTCCCCTGTTCCTTACTGTAATTTCTATTCCAGCCATTTGTCTTATGATGGGAGTCGTCGTTCGTTTGAGGTTCAAATGTGGGGTCACATGGATCTGGACTTTCTTGGCCAGTCATTTTTACAACTCTTGAAAAGAAGAGGATTGTCTTCACACATAAAGCACTGCCTGGATTTTTCATTTGTATTTTCAGCTCCCTTACGAGCCTGAAGAAACTTGTTTTCAGCAAGCGTGTTCTTCTGCTGTGGAAGTTTCCAGCCAGGCTGTACTGGGATCTTCTGACCAGCCGAAGGTACTAGCCAGCCTCTCCCTATTTCTAAAAAGTGAAAAATCCCAGCTCTACTTTATGTAGGAAAAGGATTTGAGTACAGGCCCTTCCATGATTTTCGACCTGTTCCCGCGCCTACTGGCGTCGGGCACAGATCTCAAATCCTGGAAGGGCCTGTACTCAGGCCCTTCTCCTACACAGAATTTGTGGTTCTTATCCCAACAGAAGTGGAACAGCTTTGGAAGTACTGTTGTAAAGTTCGTAGCACTTTTGTACTATGAACAGAACTAGCCTGATAAGGTGAGCCACCGTTCTGCTAGGTGGTAACAGGTTCTTCCAGGCCCAATTCCAAAGCATAATTGGTTTTTGATTGCTCATTCACATTTCAAGCACCTTCATTACTGGTTGTTTTGCATTTCAACTGACATTGACAACGCCAAAAGTAGAGCCAACAAATGGTTACATGTATTGTTGAGGAAAATGCTTATAATTTGTTTGAATATGACACAAAACACTTATTGCATTCATGGAAAGGTGAGGCAAAGAGATAAAGGAACTCACTATGAATGTCTCTACTACCCACACCCTGTATTTCAGCCTTTACAAATATTTACCAAATCAAATTTTAGAACATAGAGTAGTAATTATTTCCCTATCCTCACCCATAAACATGAAAAATTGAACAATATAAATTGGGAGGCTGGTTAATTGCCACCACACATGTCAACTATTATGGTCGGCTAATTCAAAGATATCATTTTCTTTTGCTGGCTGTTTTGAATATTGCTGTTTTTTGTGCTTGTTTACAGGCCCAACAAACTCTGTTGGATAATGTTTTCATCTGAAGTACAGGCCATTATATTGCTGCTGGGGGAGATATTTTAAGAGTAATTGAGAATAAAAAGCAAATGAATACTTTATTGTCTTTCTCTAGAGGACTTGGATTGGATTCAAGGGTCCTTTTTCTCACCTATTACTAAGAGATGACTATTCAATTTCAAACCTCACTTCATGTGTGCGATACTTAGCACTCCATTATTATTGTTGATTCAGACCCCTGCTCTAATACTTGAGAGGACTGGTGAAGAAATGAATTCATTCAGAAGTTATGACATTGCAGAAGTGATTTGTAAAGCATAATTATAATTAATCACTTGCATTCCTTCCTCACATGTGGAATGAATTTGTTACTAGTTGTGAATTTCACATCAGCTTTGTGAACTGCATAGACACTACTACATTATGAAACTACCTTGCAAGGCAAGCCAAATAATAGGGCCCCACAATGCCAAACTTGCTCCTACCTAACTAAGTTAAGTTGTCCACTTTTTGCTATTGTCATATATTGTGTGGAGGAACAGAAATGACAAAGTTGTGGTTGCCTAATTCACACAAATTGAAAGGTTCTAAAATTTGGAGTATTCCATCCAAATTCTGACGAAAATCTTGGGTGGGGGATAAAGTTGTCAATACATTAGACAAATGGGAAAGCTCTAAACTAGTGTTGTGCATGCCTTGATTTTTAAAAGAACATACAATATTGGGTATAATATATATTATAACTTTGGTTCTCCTTTCAAGTAAGGTTTTGAATTTTTTTAAAAATATAAGTGAATGCAGTTTCAGGTGCACTTAGGATTTAGAATTAGGCTTTCAAAAGTTCTCATTTGATTCAAATTGATGGATTCAATTGTCTAATTTTCCTACACATCACACATTGTCACAGAACTTTTTTAAAACAACAAAAACACATTAAAATATGTATAAAACATGTGCATTATGCAAGATATGTTTGTAATTTAAAAAAATGAAAACTATGATCTATAGTTCAAAATCTTAGTATCCTATAATCATCCATGAAAAAGATATTGTTTCAAAGTCATGGGAGAAATTCTAAACCCTAATAATAACCATCTAAGACATTGAAATGGCACAGCAAATGTTTAAAAAAAGGCCTAAGAAAGTAAATGCCATTGAAACCCAGGGAGACTCTCCAAAGTTTCTTTCACCGAAAATAAGTAGGTAAAGAGTTTCAACTTTTACCCCGATTCTACCACGATCAATGGTTATCAATGGTTCACAAGGGTCTCAAGGTCTTAACATTTCAATCCAATTAGATTCTTGATACCTGGATCCAAAACTGCCAGTTTTAACACTTGGATCCAGGTACCAGCACAACTCTGCTCAAAACCTTCCAATATTCTGGCCAATTTGTGATGAGAATCTACTTACCGTTGGAGTTGGGGAGGGGAGTTGACAACAGCAGGGCTTGATAGCAGGACTTGAAGAATTTGCATTGCACTAAGGGTTCATGTTGGATATATGTTCTTTAGACAAACAATAGAGCAGATGTAAGGCTTTTGATTGTTTGGCCCGGTTTAAAAGTGTTCAAATTTAGGGTAGGATTTGCATAAAAATACTCCCCAATAAAAAGTGAAAATAATTGTATATGGGCTAATTTATTTTCACCTAGTTCATTTAATTGGATACTATTGGAGATAAATAAGTACCATGAAGAAAAACGAGATTTGAAAATAAGTTACCAAGGTTATTGAAGCTTTTAAGATATAAGAACATGGCACCAAGTTGTGTCCCATATCAATACCCAATTCTTGTTTGAAAAATCTCCCATTGGCTATTGGTTCCTTTGGTCATGATACTGTTAGATTCATTAGACAACTATGAACTACGACCAAAAGTAACCAAAAAGAATGAATTGAATGTTTATATGATTGTTATCTTTTTGCACCAAGGAATTGGTCCTACAAGATGAGGTTAGTCTTAAAAAACTACTTTGACCTAGTGTCAAGCCTCAAGTGACATTTGGGCAAGTCCATTGCTCCAATTTGGTAACAAAAAATGACCACTTCCCAGAGGAGACAATAGCCCAATGACAATTTATCCAAGAACCAAAATTTCAAGTTTCTTATGTAAAGTAGAAGTGAGCTCAATTGTTATGGTTAAATGGTTCATGTTGTGAAGTTTCAAGGGTTTGTCCATAAATACCTGTTATTCTACAAAGACTTTGGCTTTATAGGATCCCAAAATGGGCCTTGGCAAACTTGTTAAAGCTTGATTTTCTATCATACTAGTGGGTGCCTGTGACCTTCGGCCACTATGAAGTCCCCCGGTTTCTTTAAACTTGGTTCGCGTTTTAATTTTTTTTAGAAAATTTTAACTTTTTATTTTTTTTATTTTTATGTGTTTTCTATTATTATTATTATTTTGTGATCATCCAGCCGGACGGACATTTCATCCATCCCCTTAATCAGGACGAACAATAACTAAAAGAAAAAAAGCTTCCCCAAAATCTATCCCGTCATCAAGCTGGACGGAAATTTCATCCATCCCCTTAATTGGGACGGACAGTAGCTAAAAGAAAAAAAAGGTAGTCTTGGTCAATACAAAAAATAAATAAATTGATTCTGGGCTGTCCAAGGCCTAAATTATTTTTTTTTGGTCTTCCCCTAAATTCGTCCCGTCATCAAGCCGGATGGACATTTCATCCATCCCCTTAATCGGGACGGACAATAGCTAAAAGAAAAAAAAGGTAGTCTTGGTCAATAAAAAAAAATTAAAAAAAAATTTTTGGGCTGTCCAAGGCCTAAATATTTTATTTCTGGTCTACCAAATCTTTTGCCTCAAAAAATCAGACTGCCCCTTATTTCTTTTTTCTGTGGAATCAGTTACATCTGGGGAATTACATATGAGGAAGCTCCACAAGGAACGGGCAGTGACTGGAAGAATCTTCCAGGCACTGCCCACACAGACAGACACCACCACTGTTGCTTTTCCAAGCGTAACTGAAAATGACCTGCTGTGGGCGGGTGTCTGCCCTGGCCGCCCTGCCCTGCCCTACTTGTCACCACAGACAGACATACACCATGTTTGCTTTTATATATAGGATCAATCCAAGATTCTATTTTCAATTGAGCTAATATTTTCCAAAGAACTAGAACCCCACAAATATACATCAACTAAGCATAAATTGTTTTCTTTTTGGAGGTTTTCTTTTGTGGGACTCCATTTTTTTTTTTTTGGCTATGGAGAGAATTGAAGGCTCATTTTCCTCCCCTTTGTTCTAATTATGTTCTTGCATGTTCCACCCAATGCACTCCAAATTGTTTCTTTTTGATATCCCTTATGTGCTTTCAATATGGTAGTTACTAGGTACTTATTCATTCCCAATGGGTTTTCTAAGGGTTTTCATGTGTTCCCACTATTACCATCCCATATGCATTGTTGAAAGTCCCTTAGGGGTGGTTTAAGATATTAATTTATCTTCCTACCTAGCTCCACATGACACTATTGTTTATCCCCTATTATTTGCCAGGTTCTATGATTTTAATGGAAATAGTTAACCAAAATGGAGAATTCAGGTTTAAACCATTTTTGGTCTGGTATTGAGGGAATGACCTAGTATAAGCACCAATATATGCATTGGTATCATGGAACGCCAGCTGGCACCACTCCAGGCAATAACAGCCTTGTACCCATATTGCCCTTCAATATGACTCAAGTCATACCAGCCTCATGCCAGTTGCATTAGTCTTACTTGATGCGCCAACCAGTATCATACCCGTGCACGCCCATTTTTCTCTTCTATATATATATATGCGAACTTCACCATAGGTGCATTTTAACAGTCCACAGTACCTCTAGACAATGATATTGTTTATGTAATGATAACTATACTTGAGACCCCCTAGTAACATTCATGGAAATATTCATATCAAGGCCATGTGGTAAGAAAAATGCATTGGTTGCCATTGTATATAAATTACCCAAATACAACAACCCAATTTTGAACATGATTTTTACAAAATAAATTTATTTGAAAAGTAAAATCTCCATAAGAAATTTTTATGCCATAATTCCATTTGATGTTTTTAGTTTGTAAGATCCTACAGGTTTACACAATTGCTTTTTCAAAAGGCCAATTGTAGATTTCAATTAAAATTGGTAGATAATTACTTTACACTTGTTATGATGAATTGTGGTTTTTCAATGGTTCTTCATATTTTAGCAATGTTTGAAGTAGATGCAAATCCTTAACTATTGTAATAAAATTCCAATTGTTGAAGAATGAAAACATTCAATATTTAATCCTTGATATGACTAATATCAGATTAGTCCAAATAAAATAGTCATATCTAGGATTAAATATTGAATATTTTCTTTCTTCAACAATTGGAATTTTATTATAATAGTTAAGGATTTATATATTTTTATTTAATTAAAAAGACAAAAAATAAAGATGTTTGAACTTGAAAATACACATTAAATGTGGAATTAACCTATTTATGTCTACAAGGTTTTTTTTTCCTTTCTGATGAACATGAGTGTTTTAGTTATGTACAGAGTACCTACCCATGTTCCACCTTTTAATAACCGTATTCTTTTTGGTCCATATGTGACACAATAGGAATGATAAAGAGACTAGCATGATGCAAGTTGGGCCTGTCCCAAGGAATTGTTTGGGATTTGTTTTCTCATATGTGTTAACAATGTGAAATCTAATATTCCAGTACTCAAATGGTTAAAAAGAAATAAACATAAAATGCTTAGTTATCATATGCTATTTGAAGATCATCAGCTCTCTCTCTTGAAAATTTTGGAATTTACATTTTATTTAAAATCAACAAAAAAATAATTCTAAAGATAGAACTATTCAATGAGAATATGATGAATATCTCACTTTTGTTTTCAACTTGCATTGTAATTTGTTGGGGAGAATGGAACTCAAACTATTTGAAAAAATTCATCAGTTTCATGACTCATCAATATAATCCAAACTAATTTCCAACCTTTAGGTTAAATGGCCAACAATTTGGACTTTCATGGGATTGTAGAGGAATTTGTCGTTAGAAAAAAATTATTTACTTCATTTACCTCCTAACATTAGGAATATTAAATTGATGAAATTTTATAATGCAAACTGATAAAATACCCCAATATTAATCACACTCATCACACCCCCTGTGGCTTGCCCTGGAAACCTACAAAGAACTTCTTAATCAACTAACGTTACAAGTTACAACCAATGTCTAAATAAATTTTATATATATCACTTTTAATCTGAATATAAAAGGATTTCAATAATTTCCAAAAGTAAATACTGTTTTTTAAAAGAAAAAATATCCAAAGAAATATTCTTCTGAGGGTTGAAAGCTGAACACATTTGAGTAGTTGTAAACCACAAGGTGTCAAGAGCATATTACACCACTACTATTACAACAATTTGGCAGGAGATTTTGTTGACAAGGAAAACCCACACTATGCTTTCTACAATATCATTAGATATTTGAGAGCCCCACCCCCACAATTGCCGTAATGGCAGCATATTAGACATTCCGTGACACGTAAACCGGATTCCACAACGCTCGGGTGAGCTTTGAAATTTCGTGTATTAGACATTCCGTAACTTTATTACACATTCCGTGATTTGGAAAGCGGATTCCATGACGCTCAGGCGCGCTGCACATGAGCGAGGTGTTACATGTATTAGACATTCCATAACTTCGTTAGACATTCCATGAGAAGGGAAACGGATTCCATGATGATGCTGGTGCGGGCGTGCTGCACATGAGCGTCGGGTGTTTTGTGTCTGTTGCTTGTCTGTTGCGAGGTATGCAGCTCGTGCTTTGGAGCAGTGTGCGATGAGTGCGCTGAAGAATCTTGAGGACGCTTGCAAGCGCTAGAATTGTGACTCAACTGTGCCACTTTTGTTGTTGTTTTATTTCTCTGCTGCGTGAGTACAGGAAAAAAGAAAAGCAAAAAGTACATTGAAGGACAGTAGTAGAGGATGCCGCCACCACCACCACCACCAACACCCGTGACTCTCATCAAAATCGTGCTTTTAAATGAACTACAAGCCTCAGTTCCATCTGTACTCTCAAGCACACCCAGACAAAGAAAAAAAGAAAGAAAGAGACAAATAGACGGAAGTTGTTGTCCGCACGCATCTGCACTTGCTGCGGTTCCCTCCCTTCTCTTTCTCAATCAAACAGACGCAGTACTGTAAAAGTATAAGGATCACATCGCTAGCGCAGCTTGAGAGAGAGAGAGAGAGAGAGAGAGAGAGAGAGATCATGCAGTAAGGGATTATAAAAAGGCGGTACAAAGAGTGTTTGCAATGCTGCTTTAAACAAGTCTGCGAAAGTTGTGGGTATTGAATCGAGAGTGTTGTCTCCGGTCCTCGTTTGCTAGTGAGAGGGAGAATTGAAATCGAGAGACGTACATACCGTTGTGCCTCTTTGCTGATCAACAGAGAGACACACAGAGAGAGTTGAAGGCATTGTGGTCAAGAGTGAGGTAAAGAGATACAAGCAGAGAGCATGATTGTGGCGATGTGCTTGCACAAGAGGGCGCTTCTTTGATTTGATTTTTTTTCCTTCGCCTATGCTCCTGAGAAAGAGAGAGAGAGAGAGAGAGAGAGAGAGAGAGAGAGGAGCGGAAGAAAGATGGGAGGAAATGTGGTGCAGCACAGAATCGCGTTGATAGTGAAGAATGCGGATGAGTCGGAAATTTGTCAGCTGTTCCTGGTGAAGCAGAGGCGGCCCGACGAGGGTGCGAGCGGGGGAGACACGGATGTGTGGGACGTAGCGTCGGCACCGCTGAAGCGTGGTGGTACCAAGGGGACATGGGCGAGGGCATGCGAGAGTGGTATCGAGGAGGAGCGGCTGGCGAAGGCCATGGGAAATGTGAAGTTCAATCTCGAGTGTTTGGGCCTCAAGGGCTTTGATGTCGGCGATGCTGTAGCACAGGTAGCTGTGTGGTGCATTTCGTGTGTTGCACAGCATGCAGCGAAATGTCGCTGAACTCGGACCTTCTTTCCAGACTCACCCAAATGACCAAAATTAGGACTTAATGGACTGCAGGCACAACAATGCAGTTGATAAATGCTGTGTCGAAAAGTTTGCGTTCAAGAGCTGCTAGTGTTCTGCAACCTGAATGGATTCTGTGCCATGGCAATCCCTTGCCTTTTTCGAAGTGACAGATATGAAAGCAATTAACGTATCAGAGGCTGTTACTGCGGGGTGTTTTTTGGGGTCGCGCAGATTCAAACTTGGATCCATCCGAGCAGCGACGGTCCATGCAAGTCATGGCGTTATTGGAAGTATGTAGAAGAACCTGCCTTTGGACCTGGACCTGCCGTCCACACCATTGTCTTCATCATCGAAACCTTCCGCACTGATGATGCTTGCTTTTCAGCTGATGGGGAATGGTTTGACCCACATGAAGCATACAACCTGCTGGTCAGTGCGGATGTGAAGAAGAAGAAGAAGCGCATTGGACCGCTGGCTATGTTTGTCTTCTCCTCCCACTTCCCAACTGGTTTGTCCTTCAAGTACAACCTAAGTGTACAGGGCCAGGTAACTGCAGTCTTCAAACAAGCCACCAAAATGACCACTAGTGGCGCTGCACTTTGGATGCTGGATTGGCTTTTTTGGGAGCTTTTGTTGCTCAGTGAATGGGAGCTTTGGTGGCACGGATCCTAATTGCTTTGAATCCTTCACGAACAGGAGTATCCGCCAGGTGTTTTTGTTGCTCCAATGGCATCAGCAACTGGAAAACCCTTTAGCAAAACCAACCTGGTTGTTTTTGCTCCCACTGCACCTCTGGAACATGCCATCGACACTACAGCTGCTGACGCATTTGGCGATGCTTTAATCTGTGATCCTGGTTGTCACCCAGTGGCAGCTAATGCACAGGTTTGCAGGCCCTCCAAATTTGGATTTTGGGTTGTTGGGTGACACATGCTTTCACAGATGTTGTTGGGTCAAGGGTTTTTATCTGCTGGGATTACATTACTTTCTTGTATGATTATCTACTCCTCTGCTTTGCTTGGTGGAACAATTCCTTCTCTCTAAGCTTGCCAACTCTGGTGCAGAACAGCTTGCCAAGGTTGTTGATGAACTCCCAAGAAAACTGCTCGTCTTTCTGACACACCACCACTATGATCACATTGATGGTATGGACAGTCTTAAGCTCATTAATACCAAATAGTTTCTTGGCCAGAAGAGCCTTTTAGGAGGAGAAAGTGTGCTGGTCTGTGCAATATATGTATGCAGAAGGGCTGTGTTGCACAGAATTTGTTCTACCACTTTGACCCTTAAAATAAATTGAGGGTAGAAATGGTACCCAACTACAGGTGGGGTATGAATGATCAGTTGGCCCCTGACTCCAATTTCTTACATTGGTGGGTTGATGGGTAACAGGATTGCCAACTGTAAGACAGCATAACCCACAAGCTATCATCATTGCACACCAGAAAACCCTGAAGCGCATGGGGAAAGGTGAATTTCTGCTCAAGTAATATATGGCTGTTTGATGATTGCCTGTAATGCTCATGCTTGTCATTTTCATGAAGCTATTCTTACTTGATATACTGGAATTTGGGACAGCTACACTTGGATTACATTGCATTGCTGTGGGAGGCAGCTCCAAGTTGCTTATTGCTGGTCAAGAACTTGAAGTAATAGCAACCCCGGTATGTGCACCTCCGAAAGTAGCTTTCTATTGGAACTAACCACTTCTTATGGCAAATGATGCAATTGCTAGCAAAGAAAATTGTTGTTAGTGAGTTGCTATATGCCCATCTTCTTGAATTGAATATAATCGCAGGTTCAGTGTTGACAGTGCTGTCCGATGATGTCAAGTGGAGGTGCTGATGCCATGGTCTTGGAATGGACAGCCAGCTAACTGTTCATTTCAATGCTTATCAACAATGCTTACTTGCATGTGTGCAGGGTCACACAGATGGTCATCTTGCACTTTTGCATCGCATCACAGGAACTCTCCTTGTTGGTGATCACTGTGTGGGGTAAGTAGTGCATTGGGGACAAGTAATTTATTATGTGCCAAAAGGTCTCTGTAAACAAAGTGTCCTGCGTCTCAAGTCAATTGGTCACCTCATAGATGCAAAAAGATTGTGACTACAAGTGTTTGATAAGTGTATATCTTGGAACTGAGACTGTTGCATGACAAATTGAAGAATGAAAAATGCTCTACATGGTGTTGTTGAAGCTCATGTGGTGGTTGGGTGTGTGCAGACAGGGAAGTTCTGTTCTGGATGCAATGTCAGGCGGCAACATGCAGGTCTCTGTCTGTCACTAGGTTAAATAGGGTAGCTGCTAAGGGTGAAGACATGATAGTAACACATCTTGGCAGAAGTTTTCAGTTTTTCCTAATTTTAGAAGCCTGTAAATGCCTGCCTGCTGAAAGCTTCCAGGGTCTGAATTGAAACAGTCTTGAACACCATGGCTGGGAATCTCTATAGAGGATGAGATTGCAATTACATTCATGCCAACACATGACAGGCTAAACATGGATTGAATTTGAAGTTTCACACCTCTAATTCACAACAGCAAAGGGAGTTGGTGTGCTACACAGACCAAGTGGAGCGATCTCTTCTGACATGCTCTGAAATGTTGTTGTGGTGCAGGACTACTTGGATACCTGTAATTGTCTCTTGGATCTTGGACCAAAAGTGATTATACCAGCACATGGGAAGCCCACCCTTTGGCCCAAACATATGCTTCACACCTATATCAAGTAATCCACCGCAACCTCCCTGAGTGAGGATTATGCTTTGCTTCTACCTCTTGACTCATTTCAAATGGGCTTCTAAACAGGATGTGCCCTAGTACATCCACTCCACAACACCCACACAACCTGAAAATGGTTTTCCTCTCTAAAGTGACCTACTTCCTCTTTACCAACCTATGCAGCTAGCTCTTTTTCATCACTCAGAGCATCTGCACCAGCAGCCATAAAATGGCCTGTACACAGTACTTTGGATGAAGTACAGCCTATAAATGGTGTAAAATTAAGCTTAGACCTGTAAATATGAACATAATTAAATGATCTCCAAAAGGAATGCTTTTGATTGTCCAGCCAGAATGATTAGCCCATGTGGTGACATTGAAATGATCTCTCATTTTATACTATCCAATATTTCATGTTTATGGGTGGGGATGGTGAAATAATTAGCACTCATGTTGGATGTGGTAAACATTGCTAGAAGCAGATGTGGGTAGAGATGCTCTTTGTCACCTTGCTCATGACCCACCTACTTTTCAAATTTGCAAGTACCTCTATCGGGTGTTTGATCATAGTGATGGCAAAAAAATCCAAAATATTTTTAATTTTTTTCTAGTGATGGCTAGAGCTACATCAGAGAGAAAATTCACTGGATTAAAAAGACTACACTGTGTTGTGGTTTTCATGCAGACATTGGGAAGAAAGGGAAGCAAAGGTGCTTAAAGCAATAGAAGAGGGTGCCAAGACAGCTTATGAAGTAGTTGCACAAGCATATAATGACACACCAGGTGCTTTCTGGCCTGCTGCATTGATGAATGTGAAGCTGCATATTGAGCATTTGGATTACATCCACAAGCTTCCTGCTGTAAGATCCCACCTACCATGGCCCTTGATTAAGGGGGGAGCCTCTGAACGTAATGTTTTCACCAAGGAGGTTTTTTCAATTACAGATCCACCAACCTTTTTGGAAATTCAATCAAAACCTCTGGAATGACATGTTCTAATTTTGCAGGATTTTGATCTGGAAGAATTTGAGAGAAGTGCAACAACAGCATTCTATTTGCGTTGTTTTCCTTCTGCTACTCGATATGCTCTGCACAAACAGACCAGATTCAGCACTTCACTTGCAGGAGGCTTATCTATTGTCATGTTGGCTGCTGTGGTTGCCTACTTGTGGAAGAAGAACAAATGAAAGCAGGGCCTTACACAGGAATGTATTGCACAGCTCGTGTTCTACTCAGGAACAAACAGACTTCTGGCCTATAATGCATATGAGGTGTTGCCTTCTTGTGATGTACATGCAACTCTTTGACATGCACTTTGGTTGGTCCCAAAGATTTTTGACACTTTTTATGAAGTGCTCATATACATAAATTTGAAACAGTAGATACTGGAAGCAGAACTTTTGCTTGATGTAATATATTGTCTGACTTGAAGGTTCTAAAATGTTAATGACAATTGTAAGATGCTCTAAGCTTGAGTGAATCCTCAGAATAATTTCATCCTGAAGATTAGTCTGTTAACAGTTCAAAAACCATTTAGGAAATATACTCATTTGCATGCAAGTATTTCAAAGGTGGAAGTAATTGCGGTTCATGTATATTGGGTGCCCACAAAACACTTAGGGTTTTCCAAATCATTGAAAATAGGACACCTTTCTCTCCTTCAGGTGTCTAAGTGTTCAACTCTTGCATTAGCAGTGCCATGTGATGCAAATTATAACAAACATTTCTCACTCACATTAGATGAGTCAGTCCCCTTGGATGTGGTGACATGGCATATATATTGTTGCTCTCTTAGTGGCATTGCCATTGTTGTCGTGTGATGAGGTAGTAAGACATGAAAAAACTTTTAATCAACTTAGTTGTTTCTGATGGGGGATTGGGGAAGTTTGTAAGATGCTGGAGCATTTGGTTTGAGCATAACCTTTGATAAGAGGTGTTTATTTGCAATTTTCCTCCCAAAGTTTAGTTCTTTGATGTGCAAGAGAATTTTTCTATCACATGTGCCCTTCTCCCTCCTTCCTTCAACACCAATTTTGACCCTTATAACCCTTTAGCTTGATTTAAATGGTTCTCTTCATTTCTTTACGGAATGTTCTAACCTTATTCAAGATTTTGAATATTCTTTTAAAAATTTAACATGACATTCTGATCACTTGCTTCATTTTTAGTCAATAGTCTTTTATTATGGTTCGTGGTAATTTGTGTTAGTGGTGGTTTCCCACAATTGGTGTTACCCAAATTTTTGTAACAAAATGACATGACAAGAAGTTAGGTGACTGGCCGTCAAGTAGTTAATCAATTGGTAGTCTTCAAAACCAATAGTTGACAGAATAGGTAGTCTATAGAACAAGTAGTTTTCAACATGCAGTTAGTTTCTTAACTTTTGAATTGTTAATGTACATACTAGCTAGTGAATGTTCTATTCATATTGTTTAAATTTTGAATTAGGATGTGTATAAGTAGGAGAAGAGGAAGAAGGATGACAATGTTTTTTTGTTTTTCTTTTCAAACTTGAAATGGAGACTGGAGCATTTTATTTTTAGTTTTGTATTCTTTGAAGTTTTACAATTTGAGTACATTTGCTTTAGGATTGTGCACAAGATTTAGATTTTTACTTTGAATTTATATGTTGCTATTTTTTTTAACTTGTTATTGATATAGCAAAAATTCAAAAAACTTAATGGGAATATAGAAAACTCCATTAACATTTGGCGACCATGTAGTGGATCATAATTTAGAGCATTCATGTTCAAAATTTCTAGTTATATTCATCAAGTAGTAGATCAAAATTGAAAAGCATTAATCCTTGCAAATTCTAGTTTGTATCACATTTCTAATTGTTTTGTGCAATTTTAAAAATAAGTTGTTTCTTGATTTATTTTGAAAACATTAGGAAATAGATTGAAATTAGTGTAAAGTTTTTAAAGGAAATCAAATGTCTAATCTATAAATAAAAAATTTATAAATTTCTAACTATTGGGAGGAGTCAATCATAATTTTATGTTAAAAAATAATGCAAATTCTTTTCTAGAACCTATTGATTTCAAGAAATGTCAAGAGTAGTGTTCAAAAATCTTAGAAAACATTAGATTAGGTTATATATCAACATGTGTAAAAACCTACATAGATACAAGATGAATAACAAGTGCAACTTGCGAAAAATGAATCAACCCAAATGCACCAAACATGGATGCAACACATAATGTAAAAACCAATGAACAACATCAAATTGTAGCCAAATCAGTTGTGCAGAAGGACCTAGCCATACCTTCAACCACTCACCAAGTGACACCATAAACATCAACTCAACCATGAACAGCGAATACTCACAATGGTGGCAATCATGAACCTATTCAACAATTTGATGACATTGTTTCCACATGACAACAATGGTGATCTACAACCTCTAATTATTTCATACCTAGAACATGTGTACCTACACCAATAACAATTTCTACTAATTTGCAAAATCATTAACCAAATCCCAACATTGATTTAGTAACCATTAACTTGGAGATGGAACAAATCCAATTTACTAAAAGGTTGGAACAAATTCATTGCATTGACCAAAACCTTTTAATCAATCAATTTCCATACAACATTTGGAACCTATTGAGCCTTGTGCAACACCAATAGTTGTTCGACAAAAACCAACATATAAATATCTCACCTAGCTAACTAGACCAATTCTTAGTCAATGTAAAAGATCATAAATTTTGCACTCTACACCGATTTCAAAAGGAAATCAAGATGTTGGAACTATAATTTGTCGTTATTATCAACATGTGAGACATTAATTAAATTGTTGCCCCTTTGTTGATGATAAATCAAGACAATTGTAGAGGGATGAGGTGATGAATGTTCGTCAACCTATCATTCCAACTATTACAATAATATTACCTTATGTGCTTATACAAGGAGTTCAAGTCATGAATCCTAATATCGGTCATATGATAGTACCTATTAATTATTAACCAACCTAGCAATCACCTGTTACATTATTTGTACCATGTAGAACCAATGTTTTTCTTACATTTACATACCCAATGTGGTATAATGTCATACCCCTTACATTCCCTTAGATCCTAATTTGTATCTAGATATCTTATTGTCTAAAACAAAAGGATTTGATCTTTTGATTTTTAGGAATTATACAAATTATGTACTTGGGTATGTGCACCCAGTCTTAAAACAACTTGTGATACCACCAATACAAACACAACACACTGTTGGTTATCAATTCACCATAGTGGTTAAGCTAGTCATCAGCACGGACAAATGACCTATTCAACAATCAATCATTATTCCAATGACAACCATTATACTGATCAATACTAAGGTACATAAAATAAATAATGGTTTGTGAACTCATGTACCAAAGAGAGGTTTTGCTCACCAATTATCGAATGGAAAACAACCTAAAAATTCACTTCGAGGGAGTTCATCCAAATGAGATCCACTTTGAGGACCACCATTCAATCCACATGTTGTCATGAATGGCAATGCCATGGGGTTCATTCATTTGAATGTTCATCCATGACTTATAATGAACTTGTACTTAACTCCTAATTTAATGTTAGTTCACTCTTAATTGGCTTCTAGTTAAGTTGTAATTCACTCCTAATTCATTCTTAATTAACTCTCAATTCACTCTTAGTTCACTTCCAATTCATTTTTAGTTAACTTTGAATTAAGTTAAGTCCTATTTAAGTTTTAATTATGTTTTAGTTAACTCCTAGTTAACTCTTAGTTAAGTCATAGTTAACTCCTAGTTAACTATCAATTAAATTTCAATTAACTCATAGTCAATTCTTAGTTAGGAAGGTTCTCAAGAAGCATCTCTACTTGATGCACACATAGAAGCCTCCTTGGAAGCTTCTTTGAGCTAGGTCCCAAAGGGAGATAAATAAAAGTAGGACACCTCATTTCCTTTAGTTTATTTAACACTAATCTTAAGCACGATCTTGCACCATAGCCTTGTCATGTTCTTTCCATGTTCATGTTTACAAAACATGTTAGCAAAATAAAAATTTGTTTCACATTTGTCTTACACATCTCGTGTTCTTGTTCTTAGTTCTTGTGTTTTTGTTTTTGAATCACATAATCTTGTTTTGTTAGAAAGTTAGATTTAAACCTCTCTTTTAGCCTTTGTTCTTGTGGTTATTCATGTTTTTGACAATTTGAATAGACTCCATCAGGTCTATGTCTATTTTTGTGTTTATAAGTCATTTAGGACTTAAATTCCTTTTGGAATTAAGTGTGGATTACTTCTCTTATTCAAAGGAATTTTTTTCAAAAAGTCTTAGATTACCCACTTTTTGTTGACTAAGGTTATGGATTACCCACCTTTTTTTAGTGTCATTTTTCACAATGTTTATAATCATGTTTACATCCATGGAAGAAATCATTGTTGTCCTTAAGAATCTTGAACATGAAAATTAAACACTTCATGAATCTGTGAGTCATTTACAAACCAATTAAGCTTTGACCTCTTTGGGATGCATTTCAGTAACACAACCCCAACCAAAGGAACCACGAATCAATCTACCTGACAAGTTTGATGGCACACATTCAAAGTTTCAAAGTTTTGTTAACCAAGTGTGTTTGGTCATCCAACTTCATCCTTATTGATATCCAATTGGCCCAACTCAAATTGGACATTAGCACCTTGTTGTTATGCATGACCTTTGTTTGGTTTGCACCTTTGTTGGAACATCAATCACCTTTGTTCAATGAGTTTGAAGTGTTTCTTAAATAGTTCAATGCCACCTTTGGAAATTTGGACAAAGAACACACATCTAGCATCAAAATAAGATCTCTTTGTCAAGGATCATGTTTAGTTGTAGTATATGCATTGGAATTTAAACAATTAACTTGTAATATTTCATGGGATGAAGCAATGCTCATAAATTAGTTCCAGTTTGGGTTACGAAATGATGTGAAAGATTTGTTATCATCTTGCCAAACCTTTCAACATTAAGTTAGGCCATTACACAAGTTGTTTAATGTGACAACAAGTTCTTTGAACATCAACAAGAGAGGCGCATGAACCCACATTAACAACACAAAATAATTTTGCACCATTGGCAACACAAAGGAGTTTTTCACCTACAATGGCAACCCAACCTTCAACAACCTCGTTAAAGGATGACCCCATGCAAATTGATAAGATAAGATTCAAACCCCTCATGGAGCAAGAGAAACAATGTTGATATACAAACAATCTTTTTTTATATTGTGGATAAACAAGTCATGTTGCTTGTGAGTGCCCAAATAAGCATGGACCACATGCAACACACACCATTTCTATTACCAATCCACAACTAGAAGAATCAGAAAATGAATATGTCCAATTTCAATAGGGATTGCGAGGTTGGACCTTGATGCATCCTACAATGAGAATGGTCCCATCCTATTTTTAGACCCAACACCATGTTTCTTGGTACTAATCATTGTCAAATGTAGTAAACTTATGATGATGGAGGTCCAAACACTTCTTGATTCTAACACATCAGCATGTTTTATGGACAAAAAACTGGTGTGACAATACAAGTTTGCTCTAATGGAAAAGAACAAACTAATGTTAGTTGAGGTCATTGATGGTCGGAACCTTTCATCAAACCAATCACACATGAAACCAAACCATTAGATGTTACCATTGGTTCCCACACCAACAAGGTTGTTTTCAATGTCATTTCATCTTCAAGAAATCCTATCATCATTGGATTATCTTGGCTTATTTTACATAATCTGCAAGTGGATTGACATATGAGGAGTCTTCATTTTGAAACACCACACCACAAGGCCTTAGAGTGTGAAACCCTCGTAAAAAACATGCAAAATTTGAAGTAAAAGGAAGACCTAAATGGTACAAAAAGGCCTAAGTGCCCCGAACCTTTGTTTGTTGGAACAAAAGCCTTCATGAAGGTTGCCACAAGAGGAGATGCATTCTTGATTTATGTTCTTCCCTCACTAGATGTCGAGTCATGTCCACATGAAATTCCTTTTCAATACCAAGAATTCAAGGATGTGTTTGACAAGAGAAATGTAGACACCTTGCCCAAGCATCGACCATATGAGTGCGCCATTGATCTTGTGAAAGTACCACAACCTCCATTCGAACCCATCTATAATTTGTCACAATAGGAATTTGTAACGCTTTGTGAATACCTTGATGAAAGCCTTGAGAAGGGGTTCATTTGACATTCAAAATCTCTAGCTAGCACCCTTATCCTGTTTGTCAAAAAGAAAGATGGTTTTTTGCAAATGTGTGTTGACTATTGTGGATTGATGTCGCAACCCTAGCTTTGGGCTCGCGACCAAGGCAAAGGGGTTACAAGGTTATGGGCCAAGAGGAAGCCCGGGAGTCAAGGCAAAGAGGCCGCAAAGGTGCGGGCCAAGAAGAAGCCCGTGAGTCACATCACATACTCCCGGGAGTGTAAAAAAGTGTGAGGGAGTATGAGGGAATGAACCCTCACATTCCCAAGGTAACTCCCATTTTGGGAGGTGGATCCCTGTGGACTCCCAAAACTTCAGAAAATGATTTCAAGGGTCAAAATTCAATGGCTTGTGGCGTTCTTTATATCCTTGGAAAGATCTTGGAATTTAAATGTATGAAATGGGCTCACATTGCTCATTTGGACATTTCAAACACAAGTTATGGCCAAACGAAGGGTCGGGAGTCAAACTGCCAATTTGACTCTTGACCAGAAAAAGTAAAAAATCGACCTGATTTACTTAGTTGTAGAGGGCGTGCGACATACCGTTAGAAAGCTCTCGACGAGAGCTACAACTTTTCTTTAGACCATATTTTGATCCAAGGTCTGCTAGCAAAGTTATGGGGCTCCAAAATTGCGAGAGTCCCAACTAGCGTGATTTCAGGACTCCCACTTGGGAGTCCCAGGAAAGAAAAGCCATTTGTATGTAAGCTCCGTGGCAAACCATAAAGTAAACTATAAGGGGGAAGGTGGTGCCTTCCCCCAAGTCCGAGCCGTGGTGAATGTAATGTGTTCGTGTTGCTCGTGGTTCGTCCTAGCACCAAAGGTGCTCCAATTATGCACTAACCACTTTGTGTAGGTTGTGTGGAGGCCCATGTGAGTGAGCGAAGCTTGTCAACTCTCCATAGTCCCATCTCGGAGCTCCAACACGCCCCTCTACCCCTCAAAGTGTTATGAATTAGGGAGTGTGCCCCAACTTTTCCTTCTTCCGTTATCTTTTACTTGGACTCACATTTGAGTCCTTTGAGGAGTTGGGAGTGCATCAAAGTGTTGTGAGCTAGGGAGCATGCCTTGACTCCTCTTTCTTCCGTTGTCTTCTACTTGGACTCACATTGAGTCCTTCGAGGAATTGGGAGTGCGTCAATTGAACTGACTCACCATCACTTGCCCCTAATCTTTGGGTTGTTGGACCAACCAAGGTGTACATCAAGATTAATGTATGTGGAACATACAACTTAGTGCGCATTTGAGAAGTTGATGAATGGAAGACAACGTTCAAAACCCATTACGATCATTTTGGATATGTTGTGATGTCATTTGGCCCTATTAATGCACCTGTTGTTTTCCAACATTTAATGAACGATGTTTTCATGAGTACTTGGATGATTTCATGGTTTATTACATCGATGTCATCCTCATTTTCTCAAAGAATATTGAGGACCATGAGTGCCATATATGTTTGGTTTTGGAGAAGTTTCAAGAGGTTCGACTTTACACCAAATTGGAAATGTGTGAATTCCATCAATTTAAAATGTAATTCTTGGGTTACATCATCTTTGGAGATGGCATTCGCATGGATCCTTGTAAGATTCAAACCATTGTTGATTGGACTACCCTAGCTTCTATTCAAGAGGTCCAATGTTTTCTTGGATTTGCCAACTTTTATCAACATTTCATTGCTCATTATTATTCAATAATGGCCCCTTTTACTTGGTTGACTAGGAAGGATCAACCTTTTCCTTAGGGAATTGAAGCTGATCATAATGCATTTCAATATTTGAAAGCTTCTTTCACAACTACCCCATTCTTGATTCATGTAGACCCTTCCAAACCTTTTGTCTTAAAAACAAACGTTTCCAACTTTACAATAGGTGCCATGCTCTCACAACTTGGAGAAGACAATCTCCTTCATCATGTCGGCTTTCGTTTTCATAAGTTTTCTCTTGTATAAATTAATTATAAAATTCATGATAAAAAAATTATATCCATCATGGATGCCTTTGAAGAGTGGCATCATTTGCTTGAAGGAATTCAACATGAAACCACTATGTATTCAAACCATACAAAATTATAGCATTTCATGACAACTCGTGTTTTGAATCAACTCTAAGCTCAATGGGCATTATTTTTGTCTCGATTCCAATTTGTCATCACATATCGCCTTGGGTGCCAACAAAGGAAACTTGATGTGTTATCCCATTGTTTGTACATCACGCCTAAGGAGGGAGAGCCTACAAGCAACAACGTGATGTCAAACTCAAGCTTGAACATCTTCGACTTTAAACATTATCGGTAATTCATGATGACACAACCTTTTTTGTCAAATTCATGAAGATTTGAAAAAGGACCCTTTTGTTATTGGCATCCAAGGCTAATTAAAGAGTCATCGTCAAGTCCAAGATTTTTCCAGTGATCATGTTAAATTTAAGTTTCAATATGGTCTACTTTATCATGATGGTCTTTTGTATGTTCCTGATGGCCTTGCATGATTTCAGGTTCTCTAAGCTAGGCACAATGCTTTGGTCACAGGCCATTTTGGATTCAACAAGACCTTAAAATTAATGTCTCAAAATTATTAATGGCCACAACTTTGGAAGTGTGTGAAGGAGTTTGTCGAACTTGCGATTTTGTGTTCAAGCAAAGAATCCTCGTCATCACCTTCATGGTCTCCTTCAACCATTATCGATCCCTTCATCCTCATGGTTTTCAATTTCCATGGACTTCATTGCAGACCTTCCACCTTCTAGTTTTTTTTATTCCATCTTAGTGGTGGTGGATTATTTTATAAAGATGGGTCATTTCATTCCGTGTACCAAAACAATAATTGGCTAGTAAATACAAAATCTTTAATTTTATATTCTGATTTAAAATATGGACCACAATGCAATAAAATTAATACTAACAAAATTTACTCATTTAGTTCTATTTAGAACTAGTTTGAAAATTAAAATATAATAATGAAAGTCATTTGTCTTCTCCCTCGTACTTAGCATAATATGATGTCAAACTACTTTATTCTGATGTGGTTTTCTTGGTTTTGTAATGTGTGGTTTTAATGGGTTGGTCATGTTGTTGTTAATGGTGTTGATTAGTAAATACATAATTTCTAATCTTATATTTTGGTCTAAAATTTGGATTAGAATGTAATAAAATTTATACTACCAAAGTATGTTCATTTAGATCTTTTGGAACTAGTTTTAGAATTTAAATCCAGTGATGAAAGTATGATAAAAACATCAACAACAAACTCTGATTATGGAAACAAAACTTTTCCAAAAATCAAAGTATATTTATTTCATACTCCATGTTCTACAATGATACAATGGTACTCATCTCTTCCTCTTGTTTCAAGATATTCCTCTAGGAAAAGCAATCCTATGTTCTATTCAAATTCAAATGGTGATCAAAATTATGTAATCTAGCTAGTAATTCTTAAAATAGTAACTAGGTAATAGAATTATACTAACTAATAATTCCCACAAGTAATTACTTTCTTAACATTACCCTACCCATATTCTGAATTACGTCCCAGAATTTTGGATAAAAAATGTGTTAAAAAAGTTAAATGTTTTGTTGTTTCTGATCTTGTGATTCAAAAATAGAATTTGTCAGTATAACAATTTGCTTTGTCTTTATTACAATTTGTTCTACCTATACTTCAAGTTGAAGCATTGTTTGATTCTCTTTTGTATATAAAGTCTATTGTTGTTATTTTGATGACTCTATTAATAATTGTATACTTGTTTGTTGATAGGTTATTCTCTGCTCTTATGACTACAATTCTATTGTCACTTGTAGCTACTGTTGATTTGACAGCAAATCTAATGTGATTTAATTTTGACCCTATTGTTGTAGTTCTGATATAACTTGTACTTGTTGATTTGATTACAGAATTGATGTAATCTAAATCTAATCTTGTTGTTGCAACTTTAACACAAGCCCAATTTGACCCTATTGATTGTCTTGAATTATATGTTCTTCAAGTTGTATTTGCTCCCCTATTTATGTGGCTATAGATGCAAACTCCTAAGAATTGATTTCTTGCAAAAACAATTTTACTTGTTATAAAATTTGTTCAACAACCTCCCTCTTAGGGCTATCCTTTCCTCCTTAGAGTCTCTTGGTTCTTCTACTACTCTTGTACTTGATGGTCTTGCCCCATATGTATCCCCTCTATCTTCTTCCTCATCTAAAGTGTCTAGTTATGGAGATAAAACTAAAGGCTCATACTCAGATGATGGCATAATTTTTTCCATCTAAAAAATCATGTGTCTATATAGCCTTTCATTCCTTTCGTACTTTTTATAAACCTTCCCAATATCCTTATGAACAATGTCCTAAATTGCATCCCACCATAAGTTTGCATCTTTTTCCTTCATTGATAGTGCCTTGAGCTTTACTTGAAGCAAAGTACTATGCTTCTTAAATTCACTATTTTCTCCAAATACAATATCATAATTGAAGGGTTTTGTCTTTTGAATCTCCTTTAGAAGTTTGTTTAACTTTTCATTAAAAGCCATCTACTTCTACAAATTTTTATCCATTTGTGCATGCCTCTGGTCAGCTTGCCTTTGTATTTCATTTTTAATTTGATATGCATTGGCATTGTCCACTCTAAGCTCCTCCACCTCCTTTTGCTGCTTTAAGAAAATTTCTTCCATGTTCTTATAGCCTCTCTAAAATTTATTATGCTCTATACTCAAAGTATCCTTCTTTGTTTTTAAACCCTAATAATTGGCACCTATCTTCTTTAAAATTGCATGCAAGGAATCCCTTTCTATTATAACGTTTTCCAAATCCTTGTTCTACTTCTCCATGTTATTGATCTTCTATCTAGCTACTTAGAATTCTGCCAATACTTGATTATTCTCACTTTCCTATCCTACAATTTTGTTTTGAGCTTCTGCTCCTTTTCCAAAGCTCCTTGCAAATTTTGAACAAATCTATCCTTTTCCTTTATAATTTGTTTATTCTTGATCTCCAAATCAAAAAATCTAAACAAAATATTTATCATCTATACATTGTATTTTGTTGCCTATTGAAACATAGCAATAATTTTTTTATGCTCATCCAATTATGCTTCTATCCCTTGCACAAACCCTGGTCTATGAAACCTAGGAGTCTAACCCCTAGAACTTGTACTTGATGAACTTAGACTCTTGTGTGCAGTCTAAATTTCTCCAAATACGTTCATGTTTATTGCAAAACTTGGTCTTGAAGGCAACATACCTTCATTATTTTGTGGTAATGGAATAAATTATTGTACTTCTGGTGGATCATGGTCAAAATCATGTATCTGCTCCTTTACTGACTATTGAGCTTGAGATTCTAGCTCCTTCTTAGGCCATTTCTAATGCTCCTACCCATCTGACCTCTACTCTTGCTTTGGAGAAATGGGTAGTCTTAGATCAAATTTAGGAGATATGCATTTCTCTTTCTATCTCTGATTTTGTTGTTGTTGCTTCCTTAGTAATTTTACTATTTGTTAAAATCAATACTACCTCTCATTGCAATATCCTTTTGTCTTTTTTGCCTCTTCTGCAAAGTCTCTCTCTCCTCATCATCATCATACTAAGACATCATAACTACTCGTTTGGTTGTCCTAATCTTTGGGTTGTTTTTCCTTTTTAAGAAAGATGTGTGTAAGGTTCACATGCCTTTTGTTTTTGATGAACCTTTCCCTCATACTATTTCTTCTTTTGTCCTATTGAACTATTTTGCATGTTTCTTCTTCTCTTGTGATTCTACTCCTAATGGAAACAACTTCTGAAACAAAACTCCTAGGATTATGGCTTAATGGCATACATCTTTTTTTATTCTCTTTTGGATGTTCCCTTAATCATATTTTTCTAACACTTGTCCCATTTGATCAATTCCTTAACCAATACATGATTACAACCCAATTAATAGACTTTCCATGATATGCTCTAGAGATCATCATAACAAACTTATTTTTTAAATACTGCACCTTATCCTTCTAGTAATAATTGGCTAAATGGTAACAATTTTATTAGCATATTCTGACTTCATCCTTTTTACAACTCGCCTTTCATTGGTGTTGCAAGTGTTAGGGACTCTATTTGTTATACCTACTAATGCCACTCTAACATCAGACATTTATGCCTAGTTTGCTTCTATCTGTCTTGTATGGCAAATTCTAAAAACTTATACCAAAACATGTTTATTTATTATTCTTTATTCATCCCCCAACATAACTTTGATTTTGTTATGTTCAAGATCCAACTTCCAATTGTTTATAAATTCAACCATAATGTTGTGGTGAAATGTCTTCCACTCAATTTCAAATGGGCCTATTAATCTAGCTCGATTTGCCCAAGCTCTCTCTTCCTCTCCAAAGCTTGTCCAAAGTAAAATGTTCTTTAGATTGATGTTGTAACTTTGCTTTGTTGGAGTAAAGACATACCCAACCTCATCATCCTGATGAATACGCACTTTCTTCCCATGCAAATTTGCAACCATTGTTTGTTAACTTGTTCTTTTCGTGAGCTTCTTATTGGGAATATGAAATCTCTCTAGAATTTATTCCTAAGTATACTCCTCTTGATGCAACAATGATTATTGTTGCAAGTGCAAATTGTCCTTTTGTTGGTCTTCCTCAAAATTTGAATTAAAAATAGGACTGACTTGCTCATAGGACCTACTTGTGTTCTAGGCTTTTTGAAGCTATATCCCCCCAATGTTTCCTTACAATCTTTGTCATTTTCCCTAATTGCTTCAAAAGTTCTCTCAAATTTGGATATCGGAAAGAATTTATGAAAAGAGGAATAATAATAAATTAGAGAAGGAAAAGGCAAACTTCTTTACGAAGACCTAGATTGCAAAGGAAAAATGTTTGCAAATTTTTGCTGCTTTCTCAATCTTTCTTCCTCCTCTTTCAACTTTTGCAACTTCCCTCTAAATTGTCTTTATAATTTCTCCACAAGACTTTCTTCAACACTCATTTTGGAGACCAAAAAAAAAATTGAAACTTGCTTGATAAAAATGAAAATAAAAAGTCGCTTTAGTGTTTACTACCTTTTGAAACGTTATCATTTCGTTTCATGAAGTAACATTTCACTTTTTGTTTTTAATGATTTGTGTTTTCTCAAATTGTTTGACATTTGTCATCTTCCACTTAAATTCATATTAACATCAACATGGGCTATAGTTAATACCTATTGACCAAGGAATTTTGTGGTTGTGGCATTAGGTAATTCTAATGACATTCTTGGATTTGATGACCTGGTGTTATCGACATTACAAATTCCCTTTGGCCTATGCTAAGTCATCAGATGAGTAGAATTTCATTCTAACGTCACTGACTTATCTACCCCACAATCCAATAATTGTGAAATTTTATAACCATGGTTTGGGTATTTGTTCATAACCTACTAACTTATCATATTTACTATGGCTTTTTTTAATACTATTGTCTAATCTATTCAAATGGTTTCTATTTCTCTTTGATCTTTTGAATCTTCATTAGATGTTTCTTCCATGTGGTCTTTATCTATGGTCTATAAAGACTTTTAATCCTCTTAACTATGAATCCCCTTCAACGTCTAATTCACATATGTTTATGGTTTCAACTTATTAACATTGACCAATACTAGGTTTAGTTCAAAATTGTCAACAAAATAAAAAAGAACAATATTATTGGGTAAACAATATTGTACCTTAAATGGACCAAACCATCTTTTTTTGAATTTGCCTAGATGTGTTTTTTTTCCTTTGGGGAACCGTAAGACATAATCTCCAAATTGGAACTTTTTTTCAGTTTTTTTCTGTTGACTCCACAAAAATCTACTCCACTAGTTGGCTCCCACGTTGTTTTGAGCTTCCAATATGTTCTCTTATAACTTTTCCAGTTCTGTAATTCTGGATGTTAAGATTTTAGTTAATTTTACATCTTTGTGGTCCCACTAATAGTCAACATAACATATTTTGTTGGCATTAGAGGATGTAAACCATAGACTAACTAGTAGGGTGTATAACCTGTTGCCACCTCGTAAGCAGTCCTATATGAAAACAAAATTGTAGACAAATTTTCATCCAAGTCTTTTTTTTCTCATTAACCAATTTGGTCAATAATCTACCAATGACTTTGTTAGTAGACTTTGCTTATCCATTTCCCTATGGATAATATGTAATGAAACTAACATGCTCAACAAAAACTGATCTATCAGATGTTTTATTGTGTCATTGATGAAATGTATTCCCTAGTATGTAACTATGGTCAATGGAGATCCAAATCTAGTTAGAATATACTCACACAAAAATCTGGTTGTAAATACTATAGTATTGGTTCTAAATGCCTTCGCCTCTATTCACTTGGTTGCATAATCTGTAGCTACCAAAATGTATTTGTTTCTTGTTAGTCTTCCTGCTGGTTTGATTGGACCTATAAAATCTAGACCCCACTTCATAAAAGGTTCCTTTGGAAGTGTTGTTATCAACTTGGCTAAACTTTTTTGTTTTGAATCCTCCAATTTTTTGATAACTATCATAGCTTTTGCAAAAGTCATGAGTATCCTTGAATAAAGTTGGGCCACTAGTATCCTACATCCAAAATTTTCTTTCTAGTAATATCTATGGCAAAATGTCCTCAAACCACTCTTTCATGTAGTTCTTTCAAAATAATCTATGCTTTTAAGGTGGTCAAACATTTGCACATTTTGTTGTCTTGTCCCACTCTATACATAATTCTCCTTTTTAGAATGAAGGGTTCTACCTTTCTAGCCAACTTTTGTTTTTGAACTAGGTTCAAAGTTTATGGCATCTGATCTATCTCTAAATAGGTTTTTACTTTTTGCATCCATATAGGTTGTACGTAGAATAATGATGCATTCACAATTTGATTTGGGACACCTAGTGGTTCTGAATTGTCTAGCAATCTAGATAAAGCATCAACAACTACATGTGTTTTACCAAGTTTATAAACTATTATGAATTCATATTCCAAAAATAACAACCATTTTGTTATCATTCCTAACACCTATGGTTTGTTGACCAAATACACCAAAGCCATATGGTCTACATAAAAAATAAATTTGTTTCCCAATAAAAAATGTCTGAACTTATGCAAAACATAAAACATTGTTAAAGGTTTTTTTTTTATAGTAGTACAATTATGTTCTGCCTTATTTAGTAATATAGATGCATATAATATAGGCTAGTCATACTTACTAGTTGGGTTTTATGCCAACATTGCACCTATTGCCAACAATGATGCATATGTGTGCACATGAAACTCCAATTATTGACTTGGAGGTATTAAAATCGATGTTTCCATGTACTTTTGCTTAATCTGATCCTAAGTTTTTTGACATTTTATGGCCCAGATAAAAGGTTTTGTTTTCCTCATCAACTTAGTGGATTGGTAGGTATTGGCATGTTCATGATTGCCTAAACCTTCTTCTGGTCTAATGTTTTTCCTTCCTTGGAAACTATGAACCCTAAAATCAGTCTTGAAAATGCCATAAAGGCACATTTTTCTAAGTTAAAATTAATTCTATATTTTCTACACTTCTAAAAGCAAAGTTTAAACTTCATCAGATGACTCTCCATATCATTATAAACTATGAAGTCACCCAAAAATATCTTCATGAATTGGTCTAAATATTCTATAAAGGTTGTACTAACTACTTTTTGGAAAGTTGGTGGCTCATTTTTGACACCAAATGGCATAACCATTCGAACAAAAGTTCCCCAATTTGTTACAAAAACTATTTTGTATCTATCCTCATGGGCTATATAAATCTAATGATATCTTGAATATCCATCTAGAAATGAGTAAGCCTCATACCCTACTACAATATTGAATACCTCATCAAAAAATGGTAAAATATAAGGATTTTTTTTGTTGCCTTATTGAACTTCTTAAAATCCACACAAATTTTCAATTTGTCATTCTTCTTAAGAATTACCATTATGGGTGATAACCATGTAGCCTCTTTTATTGGTTGAATAAATCTAATTGGAATAGTTTATCAATGTCATGTTTAACAGTTGTAGCATAATTAGGGTTCAATTTGTACCTTGCTTGATGTGTTAGTGGAATTGAGGTATCTAATTCAATTATATGTTAAGCCAATTTTGGAGGTATGCATTTAAGATCTTTGTAAGTTTAGGCAAAGACATCTTTGAATTCCTTAAGTAACATTTAAAACTCCTCTATCTTCTACTTTATTAATTGTGAATTAACCTTGATGTATTGTGGATTTGCTTTTGTGCCAAATTCAACTTAACGAATAGTTATTTTTTAGTCAAAGTCCAACATGCTATCTAAAGATTTTATACTTGTATTTTTGTTGGTGTCTCATGCATTTGAATATCATCATGGCTATGATGGTAATAAGTTTTTGGATAAACCTTGTCTTTTAATGAAACCTTTGGTTTGACACAAAAGTTTTCTAATTTCATTGTTGAAGGCACCACTTTTGTAGTTGTTTAATTTGATATCCCTTACTCTAGATTAGATTTTCCAATGTTTATGATTTTTAACACTCCAACATTCCGTAATGAAACTATTTATTTTGAAAGCACTTGTAATTGTGCTAATTGAGAACAATTTTATCTCAAAGATCAAATCTTCCTTTTCATTTATTAACTTTTCCATCAAATCATAACAAACAAGTACTTGGAGCCTTTTGGTTTCTGCTCCCAATTTCTTGTTAATTAATATTGTTCTGACTATTCCATTACCTTGAACGGTAATGACATTGTTACCCCAGTCATGTATAACCTTTGCATCTATGAACCAAGGTTTTCCTAGCAACATAGAATAGCTAGAATCTACCACACTATTTTTCAGAATAGTAAATGTGGTTATATATGGAATACCATGTATGTAAAGTTTCAAAAAAATTTATGATTCTTAGAGGTCTAGTCATACTCTAATTTGCCATTTTGAGGTGGTATGGAGCTAGTCTTGGTTTGGGTAAACTTAACTTTGTTTTGAGGTTTTCCATTATAATGTTCACATTTGCCCCTCCATCTATCAAAACATCCTCAACAATGTTCTTCCCAACTTGTATTTGGATAATTACCATTTAGTTATCTACCTCTATAACTACATCTAGTTTAGAATGTGTTTTGACCGTTGTGGCTACACTGGGCTTTGACATCTATTTAGTACCTAATCAAGTTTTTCTAGCTTCAATTTCTGCCACATATACTTTTTAAGATCCAATGTTATCTTTAGCAATTGACCTAACCTCAAAGTATAAGTAGTCTCCAACATTTATTTACTGATATCTTGGAATATTTGTTCCATAGACATAACTCTATTGATAGGATTAACAAATAAACCTTGTGATACAATTGGTTCAATGTACACCTTAGATTTTGGCAATCTTGCCAAACTTGTATTCCACTGTGTTTTCTCCTTTGGAATCAAATTTTGTGGTGGGTCTTTTGCTTGTATCTCCTATATAGTTTTGACAAAAGATTGTTGTAGTCTCTACTCCTCTTCCTAGTCAGCAACAAACTTCTTTTTTATTAACTCTCTATCCTTAAACACATGTTCTTTAGTAATCTTGCTCCTGGTGATGGCCATATTCACATCCACCATATGGACTAAAGGATTTGAAACCTTGGGTTCTACCACAACTTGTTTCTCTGTTGGTTTCACTCCTTTGTTCTCAAACATATTTTGCATATCACTACATTTAGGACAATCTATGATCTTATGTCCAGTGTCACCACAAATATGATAGGAATACCTCACAAGCCTTTGTACTTTAATTTGTTGAGTAGTAACCTCATAAATTGCAAGAACAACGTTTTCCTTTCTTTTGACTTTATAGGTTTCAACATTATGATTTGTCTTGTGACAATTTGTACAATACATTCATGTTTTAGAAGGTTTTAAGCTAATAGTTTTTTACTACTCTATGGTATTAACAAATTACTTATGGCTTTTACTTCAAAAATTCCTTCTTCACAAACCAAAGTTGTTTCCTTCTGCTACTGCATAGTTTCTTTCTTCATACCTATTGTTGTTACACATAAATATGGTTGTCTTGTGTTGAAGACTATTAGCGAATTTCAATATTCTTTCATAATAGACTTCCACTTTTTCATTCTTCTCCTCCTTCATGTTTTTCAATTGTAAGCAAACTTGTTCACCATTCTAAATTTTTTTGTACCTTTTATAAAAAGCTAGCTGCAATTCTGTAAAAGTACAATATGGGTAATCTCCATATAATTGTTACACTAGTCAAACATAATATCTCTAAGGGTAAACATTGTTTTGATGTGACAAACTTGGTATAGGAATTATAGAAATAGGTATTACATTTGCCACAATTTGAGCTCTCATTTCTACTATGTTTTCTCTCCAAATATGTTCTCTAAATCTATTTGGAATTTTGACCCTTTCATGGTACAAATCCTCTAGCTCAATATGTCCATGATTCCCTACTCTTATAGGTTCCAAATTTAGATTTTGGAAATGTTCAACAAATCTTTGCCTCACATTATCTTCAATAAATGGGCATTCATTGATCTGATGTCCAATTTGATGGTAGTATGTGTAACATGGAGAATTTGGTCTTTGAACTTTATTCACATTATGAATCCCTCTACTCCAATCCCTTGGAATTCCTTTAATTATGTTTCCATTCTATTAATTAACATTAGTAGAAATATTGTCGCATGCGACTATCATTTGTAACTAGGGTTTAGTTGTAAATGACATTTGTAACTAAATTAGTTGTAGTAATAAACAACAAGTTGCATGTGAAAACCAGTCACATGTGATGGATGAAATGTTTTTTCATCAAATACATATATGGTCGTTGTATAATGTATACATGAATGATTTTGCAACTAAAATTGCAACTATATTGGTGACTAATTGCATTATACCATGTGGCACCCACTTGACATATGCCACATGGCACTTATATAATTTATGTGGCACCTAGGTTTAGACATGTGCCACGTGGCATTTAACTTTTTAGGTTTAGACATTTTCACATGGCATTTAAGTTTTAAGGTTTAAGCATGTGCCATGTGGCACTTAGCTTATTTAAGTCTACACATATGCCATGTGGCACCTAGGTGTAGACATATGCCATGTGCCATTTTTAGGCCTAGTCTAGGTGATCACCTAGGCTAGGCCTAGACTTAAGTCATGTGGCACGTAGGCTAGGTTTAAAGCTACACCACTTTGACTAGGCCTAGATTTAAACCACATGGCATCTCTTAATAATACCATTTTTTTTTGGGTTTAATTAAAGTTAAGCCTTTTTTATTGGTTCATCCCAAAATGTAATTGCATTCTAATTTATACATTGTGTTCCTAAAACACCTTTTTATATAACTGACAAAACTAAAATGGGAGGCAAAATATATGGGATTAATTTTATAGTTGCAACCTAGTTGCAACTAGTCGTGCAACTACTTGGGCTACTAGTGATTACCTAGCCTAACCTACTACTTCTAACTTAACTTACAACTTACTAACCTAGTTTATTAATTAACACATTTAATGATGTGGCACCTAATTTAATCATGTTGCCATGTGGCATGGAAAAAGGGTTAATTAGGTGCCACATGGCATGGCCTAAGCCTAGCCTATGTGATATGTGGCATGTTGTAGCATAACCTAGGTGCCACGTGGTATGTCATATATAGTTGCCACATGGCATGGCCTAAGCCTTACATAGTTGCCATATGGCATGTTTTAAACCTAACATATGTGTCACATGGCTTGGTTAGGCTTTACTTAGGTGCCATATGGCATGGCTAGGCTTAACATATGTGCCATGTGGCATGTCCTATGTCGTGTTTAGTTACCATGTGGGATGACTTTGACCTAGCCTATGTGCCACATGGCATGGCTTAAACTTAGCATATGTGGCACCTCCTATGCCTTGCCTAGATGCCACATGGCATGGCCTAGGCTTAACATAGGTGCCATGTGGCATGGTTGAAACTTAGCCTATGTGCCATGTGGCATGGCTTAGGCTAAACATATGTGTCATGTGGCATGTCCTATGTTGTGCTTAAGTGCCATGTGGGATGGTTTAGACCTAGCCTATGTGCCACATGGCATGGCCTAAGCTTAGCATATGTGCCATGTCCTATGCTTTGCTTAGATGCCACATGGCATGGCTTAACATATATATGTGCCATGTGACATGTCATTTCTTAGGCTAGGTGAAATGTGGCATGGCCTAAACCTAACATAGATGCCATGTGGCATGGCCTAAACCTAACATAGATGCCATGTGGCATGGCTTAGGCTTGTCATAAGTGCCACATGGCATGGCCTAGGCCTAACCTATGTCCCACATGTCATGTCCGGGCCTATATATCGACATAGGCAATGCCACATGTCATCAAGCTTACGCTAGGGACCATGTGGCTTGGGCTTATAGTTGGTAGGTAGGTATATATATATAGGTACATCCTTGTTAGCTAGGTAGCCTAGATACCTTATACAATTAACATGTGATTATCTTGGTTACATTTGTAACTAAATGTATATACAATGTTGTAAAAAACACAAAGACATTATAAAAAAAATGCAATTTAACGATGAAATAGGTCATAGTCATAACCTAGGTGAAAAGAAGACCAAACTTCATCCAAATTTGAAAAATAGTTGCATAGGCAACCATTTGTAATCATAGGTGACATTTGGTTACACATAGTCGCATAAGGACTAGTTGCAAATGACATGATTTCTAGTAGTGTAAATATGGGTTCATTATACCTCACTTTTATAGCTATAAAAACACCTTTTGCCATTGTTGGTTCTATTTGTGGTAAGACTACAATTTTTTGTCTAATTACAAATACCAATTCAACTCCTCTGGACATTTTGATACCTTGAATTGCAACTTCTTGTTCATCAACATAATGAATCAGAAGTTCAAAATCTCGAGCTCTTTTCTTTGTCCAAACTCTTCATTCTCTTTATCGTTTGAATGATAAGGATGTGAAGTAGATCTATACCTTGGTATTATTTCCTCCTTTTTTGACTTGTTGTATCTTTGTTCTTCTTTTTGAATTAGAGTATTAAAGTTATGTTGTTGCATCAGATATGTTGATTCTAGCACAACTTTTTGTCAAAGTTCAGATTCTCGACTCCTTTGTCTAAATTCAACTTGTGAACCTACATTTTCAATCTTATGTTCTTCCTTCTTGGAATTTGCAACAAATTGTTGGTGCGCTTTTGTGCTTCACTAGTTTGCACTTTATGAGGAATAATCGATGATGCATGAAATGTTATGTGCCTTGCAAGTCTTTCTTCTATCCATGGATGTTTTTGTTTTATTCGAAAAACTTTTTTAGGTGTTTCAAATTGGTATCAATGGCAACACCATTTTCCACTTGTTCATGTAATACAACTTGATTTAATTGTCTCCTTAGACTTGTAGTTATAATTTTATTTTCCATCTTTCAACATCCTAATTCAAATCTAAAAAAACTCTTGTATTAAAACTAAATCCTCACAGTTAACTATTCTATTTCGATCTATTTCCTAAACAAAAAATTATGATCAAGATTTCAAAAAAAATGCAAAAAAAAATTGAAGTTCACTATCTATCTATAGAAATAAAAATTTCAACAACAAGACATAAACAACATTTTGAAAATCACTTTTAATTCAAACCCTGGGATGGTCGCCAAATGGTAAATACAAAGTCTCTAATTTTATATTCCAGTCTAAAATCTAGATTGAAATGCACTAAACTAATACTAACAAAAATTTGTTCATTTTGATCTACTTATAATTATTTTGATAATTAAAACCCAGTAATGAAAGTATGATGCAAACATCAACAACAAACTATAATTGTGGAAACAAAAAAAATTTAGAAATCAAAATATATATATTTTTGTACTCCATTAAAACTCCATGTTATATAATGATACAATGGTACTCATATCTTCCTCTTCTTTCAAGATATTCCTCCACAAAAAAAGTCCTATGTTTTATTCAAATTCAAATGGTGATAAAAACTATGTAATCTAGTTAATAATTCGTAAAAAAATAAATAGGTAAATAGAAATAACTAACTAATAATTACCACAAGTAACTACTCCTTTAACATTGGTCATGGAATGTAACCAAGTTATTCCTTCATCATGTTTTTCTATTAGAAATACTATTCGTTTCTAATTCCCAATGTTGATGAACGTGTTAAACATTCATCAAAAGGATGAATAGTATTCACATCCTTATAGTAGTTAGGTTAGGTTGAATAGTAGTGGCTAAGGTTTGGAAGTGGAGGCTACTTAGGGCTAGCGGCAACTAGGGTTAGGGTTTGGTGGCGACTAGGGTTAGACGACGACTAGGTTAGGGTTAAGTGGCGACTACTTTAAGGTTAGGAGATAGTATATAATGGAGTGGTTTTGAGTAGTCTTTCATAATCTCCTTTCATGGTTTTTGAATGCACACAAAAACCTTCAAGCCTTGTTAGTTGTTGCAGGCCATAATTTTGTGATTGTAGCATTTGAAACATACAACCTTTGTAATTTTATTGTTAGTTGATACAATTGTTCCATTTCATGAACCTTGAATATTTCATTTCTTGCTTGTTTTCAAGTTATTTCTAATAGGTTATGGGCCCACACCAAGTAAGAGAAGGGACAATGTTTTAAAACAATAAGTAGTGAAGGGTTCTAAGCTTGTATTACATAGAAAAAAGGAGAGAATCCTTTTTGAGAGAAGGCTTTTTAGTTTGCAAAATGAGTGGGAGTTCATTTCCAAGTGGTGGTATATAAAGAGCTTACAACCTTTCCAAGTGAATGGGAGTGTGGAAAAGATTTTTTCAAAGTGTTGAAAGTTTTCAAATGTGGAAGAATGTTCTTCAAGTCTTTAAGTTTCAAGTTTCAAATTCAAAGTGTGTGGAAGAAAGTTCTTTAAGTTGTTGAAGGTTTCAACGTTGAAGTTTGAAAATGTGTGTGAAAAATAGTTCTTCGAGTTATTGAAAATTTCAACCTTCAAGTTTGAGGTGTGTGAAAGAAAGGTTTTCAAGTTGTTGAAACCTTCAAGTTTCAAGTGTGTCAAAGTGAATTCTTTGCCAATATTACAAGTTTCAAATCAAATTTCAAGTTTGTGCAATAAAGTTTTTCAAGTGTTTGAGGGTTTCTTGTAAAGGTTTTGTTTTATGACATATAACAATTGAATGGGAGAGATTTTAGGTGAGGTTTTCAAACATTAGCAAGTTTTTCAACTTGAAATTTTCCCATTTGCACTTCATTTGAATAGAAAACATAAAGTGTTTCTTTTAACATTTGTGTTCAACAAAATGTCATCCTTCCAAGTGGAGTTTTTGAAAGTCATGGAAAAGTTTGATGATGGCAACTTTCACCTTTGGAAGTTCAAAATGCGCATGATTTTTTCCAAGCATGGGCTTTGAAAGTTTGTTGATGGTGTTAGAAATACTATTCATTTCTAATTTTCAATATTGATGAATGTGTTAATTAAACATTCACCAAAAGTATGAATAGTATTCACATCCTTGTAATAATTAAGTTAGGGTTTAGAAATGGAAACTACTTAAGGCTTGGTGCTGGTTAAGGTTAGGGTTTGGTGGCAGTTAGGGTTAAGGTTTGGTGGCGGCTACTTTAGGGTTAGGAGATAATATATAATGGAGTGGTTTTGAGTAATCTTTCATTGACTCTTTTCATGGTTTTTGAGTGCACATAGAACCTTCAAGCTTTGTTACTTGTTGTAAGTCATAGTTTTGTGATTATAACATTTGAAGCATACAACTTTTGTAATATTCTTGTTAGTTAATATAATTGTTCCATTTCATGAACCTTTAATCTTTCATTTCTTGCTTATTTTCAAGTTGTTTCCAATATGTTATGGGCCCACATCAAGCAAGAGAAAGGACATTATGTTAGAACAAGAAATAGTGAAAGGGTTTTGAGCTTATATTGCATAGAAAAAAAGGAAAGAATCTTTTTTGAGAGAAGGAATTTTAGTTTGCAAAGTGAGTGAAAGTTCATTTCCAAGTGGTGGCATATAAGGAGCTTGCAACTTTTTCAAATGAGTGGGAGGTGTGGAAGAGATTTCTTCAAAGTGTTATAGGATCTCAAGTGTCGAAAAATGTTCTTCAAGTCTTTAAGTTTCAAGTTTTAAGTTCAAAGTGTGTGAAAGAAAGTTCTTCAAGTTGTTGAGGGTTTCAACGTTGAAGTTTGAAAAAGTGTGGAAGAGAGTTCTTCGAATTGTTGAGAGTTTTAACCTTCAAGATTGAGGTGTATGCAAGAAAGGTTTTTCAAGTTATTAAAAGCTTCAAATTTCAAGTCAAATTTCAGGTTTGTGCAAGCAAGTTTTTCAAGTGTTTAAGGGTTTTTTTGTATCGGAGGAGTCCTTGGATGAATCCCTCTACTCCAATCCCTTGACAAAGATCAAATCATGGATTATAATGAAAAGGTGACCAAGGCATTTGCATTACTTTGTGAACATCTCACATGTGCACAACTTGCACACATTCAATATTGCGACGCTTGGGAGACACTTTGCGATGTCCATGAAGCTAAGACTGTCGAAAACAAGTTGTTTCTTCGAAGGAGGTTCTTTAACATCAAAATGTAAGAAGGGGAAAACTTGCTTGCGCACATCAACATGGTGAAGGCACTTGCGGACCAATTACATTCCATTGAGGTGAAGATTGAAAATGTAAATGTGTGTACATGGTATTTTTCATGAGCCTTTCCCCATCTTTTGATAACTTGGTCATGAGTTTGGAATCCATGTCCACCAATGATGTTGACCTTCAATTCATCGTTACTCAATTGCTTCATGAGGTTTCCAAAAGAAAAAAAAGTGAAAGTACGAAAAATGTTGCATTGCTTAACAAAACTCATAGGGCAAATGAAAAGTTTTGCTTTTATTATAAAAAACTCAAACACTTGGTGAGGAATTGTTTGAAGAAAAAATAATGATGAGAAAGAAAAGGTAAACCAAGCTTGTGAAGATCAAGAACAAATGTTTGTTACCGCCTTGAGTGCTAATGATCATACGACGTACGATTGGATCATCGATTCTGGTGCAACATAACACATGACGTTCGAACGATAGTGGTTCACCACTTACGAATCCATTGTTCTACGGAAGGTGTAAATGGGAGATGACACCATTTTGGAGGCCATTGGCAAAAGGAACATCAAGGCCATAATGCAAGTTGGAGGTAGAGTGTTGTTTACAACCATCATTCAAGTTCTTCATGTTCCCAAAATGAAGAATAGTTTCATTTCTATTAACAAACTCATTTCGAAAGGCCTGAAAATGGAGTTTGATAAGGATGGTTGTAAGTTGAACAATGTCCATGGAATTGTTGTGGCGGAAGCACGAAGGGGGAATAACTTCTATCTTCTCAATGTCAATGTTTGAAAGGAAAATACAAATGTGGCAAAGTCTTCGAATGAAGGAGCTACACTTTGGCACCAAAAACTCGGCCACCTCAACATGGCGAGCTTTTTGAAGTTGGAGAAAATGGTCAATGGCATGAATTTGAAAGAAGTGCCATTGCACCATGTGTGTGAAACTTGCATTGAAGGTAAACATTAAAGGACATCGTTTCCTAAAGATGAAGCAATTAGGGCTTCCAAGCTTTTGGAACTTGTGCATAGCGATGTGTGCGGACCAATGAAGACCACATCTTATGGTGGAGCACGATATTTTTTCACCTTCATTAATGACTTTTTGAAAAAAACCCATGTTTACCTTTTGAAAGCGAAAGGAGAGGTGTTTGACAAATTCAAGGCATACAAGGCCTTGGTGGAAAATCAAACCGACATGAAGATCAAACCTTGTGATCTGACAATGAAAGAAAATTTCTGTCCAAAAAGTTTGATGATTTCTTGCATGAATGTGGAATCCAATGACAAACAAGTGCACCTTATACACCACAACAAAATGGAGTTGCAGAATGAACCAATAGGACCATCATGGAGTGCGTTCGAAACATGATTCATGCACAAGGACTTGATTTGGAGTTTTGGGCCAAAGTGGTGAACACGACGGTTTACATCAAGAATCGATGCCCAACAAAAGCTCTTGATTCAAAAACCCCGCAAGAAGCATGGACTAGTACAAAGCCTGATGTATCTCATTTGAGAGTTTTTGGTTGCAAAACATATGCCCACATTCCTGATGAAAAGAGAAGCAATTTAAAGTCCAAATCCATACCTTGTGTGTTTTTGGGGTATTGTGAAGGGACCAAAACATATCGTTTGATGTGTGTAGAAACCAAAAGGATCATCTAGAGTTGAGATGTTGTGTTCTTGGAAGGGACATAAGAAGTAAAAGGTGTTCATACACCCCCTTCAAAGCAAGTAAAACATGTTTTTGTGGATGAAGTCATGAATGATGATGAACTTGTCAAGAATGTGAATCGTATATCTTTGAAGGAAAGACCAATGGAAGACATGGAAGGTGATGAATCTACATCAAATTCTTCTTCGAAAAAAGAATTTGTTGCACCATAAGATGAGGGTTTGAATGAACCACAACAAGATGGACAAAGAGAAAGGCCCCAAAGACAACGTAAAGAGTGGCCTTGTGATTAGTGGGTTGCCACCAAAGAGTTGGAACGGGCCACCATAGCTTTTTCAGAAGAACCTCAAACTGTGGAAAAGGCGTTGAATGGCGAAGATGCAAAGAAGTGGGAGATTACCATGCAAGAAGAATACGACTCTCTTATTGTTAACAACACTTGGTCCTTGGTGCCACTCCTTAAAGGTAAGAAACCCATTTCTTGCAAATGGGTGTTCAAAATCAAACATGGGGTCGATGGTTACAAGGCCAGACTTGTGGCAAGAGGTTTCACCCAAACATTTGGAATCGATTATAATGAAACTTTTGCACCCGTTGCAAAGTTTGTGTCAATTCGTTGTATCCTTGCACTAGTGGCCATTGAAAACATGGGGATTCATCAAATGGACGTCAAAACCACATTTCTTAATGGTGACCTTGAAGAGGAAATCTACATGGAACAACCTGAAGGATTCACACAAGAAGGTGAACATCTTGTGTGTAAACTTCACAAGTCATTGTACGGTTGAAATAATCTCCAACGGCTTAGAACCAAAAGTTGGATGCTTTCTTAAAAAACATCGAGTTTGTGAGGAGTGTTGCAGACTTTAACGTGTATGTTGCGTAAGTTAGAGATGTCAAATTTTTCATTGTTATCTACGTCGATGATTTCATCTTGGTGTGCAATAATAAGGATAAGCTTTTGCAAGTGAAGGAAGAACTTTTTTGAAAGTTCGAAATAAAAGATCTTGGTGACTTGCATTTCTTCCTTAGCATGGAAGTGGAAAGGGATTGTGCACAACGTTTTCTTTACATCAACCAAATAGGGTATCTCAAGGAGAATCTTAAACGCTTTTGCCTGGAGGAATGCAAAGCCATCGAAGTGCCACTTGATCCCAAGACAAAGTTGAAAAAGAATGAGAACAAGGATGTTGAGATGGTGAAAGTTCCTTATCAACAAGCTATGTGATCCTTGATGTATGCCATGTTGTGTACTTGGCCGGATTTGGCATATCCAATAAGCGTGGTGAGTCAACACATGGCCAATTCAAGCCTACAACATTGGATTGTAGTCAAGCATATTTTTTGATACTTGCAAGGCACTTTGGAATTCAAATTACGTTTCGGAGGATTACCACCCCAAGATTTGGTTGGATATTGTGATGTGGATTAGGTTAGTGACCTTGAGGATAGGAAATCCACCACAAGGTTTGTATTCATGATGGGAGGTGGAGCCATTTCTTGGAGTAGTAAACAACAACCCACAATAGCTTTGTCAACGATCAAGGCCGAATACTTGGCAAGTACGCAAGCTACCAAAGAAGCCATATGGATGATATGTACCTTCTTTCTCTTTCATGTACCTTAATTCCTTCATGAGTTTTATCATCCATATGGCTTCTTTGGTAGCTTGGTAGCTTGGTAGCTTGGTAGCCATTTCTTGGAGTAGTACCAAAGAAGTATCCACATTAGACTCACCACGGCCCAGACTTGGGGGAAGCCACCACCTTCCCCCTTATAGTATACTTTGTGGCTGGCCACAGAGCCTACATCCAAATGGCTTTTCTCTCCCAGGACTCCCGAGTGAGTCTTTTTCCGACTTTTTTGGTTGGGAGTCAAACTGACATTTGTGTACATTTGTGTTACTTTCCACCCCCTAAAAGAAAGGTGGTGTCCTCATCACGCTCTATGTTTCCTTTGCCTTTTTTTTTCTGCCGGTCTATTGTGGAATTCTTCTATGGCTTCTTGGGCATGTTCCATGTCGGACTCATTCACCCAAGATGCCTCTATTGGATGGTATCCTTTCCACTTGACCAAGTACTCCCGCTCTCGCCC